>OGLH01000001.1_pt1 | contig 261039 bp, 241 predicted proteins | sample 1572791 | NCBI WGS metagenome assembly OGLH01 (sample SAMEA2581913, study PRJEB24529) | metagenome | biome: Human gut stool | place: China | collected 2011
GCGAGGCCGGTATGGAAAAGATGGCCGGGATCATGAACCACCTGCGCCAAAATCCGCCAAAATCTCTGGGCGACAGCCCGGTGGTGGAACACAGCGACTACCAAAGCTCCCTATCCACCGACTTGGTTAGCGGCAAGTCCACCCCCATTGACCTACCCAAATCCAATGTGCTGGAATACAAGGCGGAGAACGGCTGCAAGCTGATCGTGCGCCCCTCCGGCACGGAGCCGAAGATCAAAACCTATGTGACCGCCGTAGCCGCAGACAAAGCCGTTGCCCAGAAAATGGGGCAGCAGCTCATAGACGAAAGCGCCGCCTGGATGGCGTAACAGAAAGGAAGTAGAGAGAATATGCAGCAAAAATGGGTCAAGGTGACCGCCATTATTCTGGCGCTGCTGATGGCTTGCAGCGGGCTGGGCGTTGGCATTTACGCCTTTGTATCTTAACAAAAAGCACGCTCCGGCGCTGCGGTACCTTACCGGGCGGCGGGGCTTTTTTGATGGAAAGAGGTGGAGCCCTTTATGTGGATCTTATTTGCCGTAGGCAGCGCCTTTTTTGCCGGCGCTACCTCTGTACTGGCCAAGGCGGGGATCAAGTCCGTGTCCTCGGACTTTGCCACTGCCTTTCGCACCGGCGTGGTGCTGATCTTCTCCTGGCTGATGGTCTTTGTGGTAGGGTGCCAAAACGCCGTCTCCACCATTACCCCACGGGCACTGGTGTTCCTGGCCCTGTCCGGCACCGCCACCGGACTGTCCTGGCTGTGCTACTTTAAGGCCCTATCCATCGGCAACCTGAGCAAGGTGGCGGCGGTGGACAAATCCTCCACTTTTCTGACCATTCTGCTGGCGCTGATCTTCTTCCACGAGCCGTTTCACTGGCTCACCGGGCTGGGGATTGCCGTGATGATCGCCGGCACAGCCCTAATGCTGGAAAAGGGCGACGCCAAAAAGGGCGAAAAAGGCTGGCTGTTTTACGCCGCGGGCAGCGCCGTCTTTGCCGCACTGCAGTCCATACTGGGCAAGGTGGGCGTGCAGGATATGGACTCCACCCTGGCCACCGCCCTGCGCACCGTGGTGGTGCTGATCTTTGCCTGGGCCATTGTGCTGGGCAAGAAAGAGGGCGGCGACTGGAAAAAGATGACCCGCCGGGACGCCGTGCTTCTGGTGCTGTCCGGGATTACCACCGGCGCCAGCTGGTTGTGCTACTACCGGGCGCTGCAAACCGGCCGTGCCAGTGTGGTGGTGCCTATTGACAAGTGCTCCATGCTCTTTGCCGTGGCACTGTCCGCCATCTTCTTAAAAGAGAAGCAGACCCGCCGCAGCCTATTGGCGCTGGCACTGGTGGTGGCAGGCACTTTAATGATCGCCTTGGCCTGACCTGATATACATAGAATGCAAAAAGGACCGTATCTGAGAGATACGGTCCTTTCCTCTTTGCTTTATAAGCACGGATTATCCCAGCGCATAGGCCAGATCGCTTGCAGCGTCCGTTGTACGCTTCCCCTGCTCATACCCATAGGCAGTAGGCACAAAATACATCTTGGTGGCCTTGCCGTCCTTGGTGATCAAGCTAACGGCATAGCCCTGCTTTGCTTTCTTCAGCCGTTCCATTTGGTCAGCGCCCGGCTGTACACCGGCAAGAGTGCGGGCAATGGCTTTTCGGTCCGTTACCGTACGGAACGGATCGGTATAAAGGGACGCAAAATTCTTGCGCACCACCTGGCCGCCCAACAGACTCTCCGGGCGGGTTAGGTAATAGCCGTCCTCACTGTCCGGCTCGCCCAGCAGGCAGCCGTCCCCTTCGGTATAATCAGCTGTCACCGTACAAATCGGCGATACCAGCATAGTCTCCACCTGATCGGCAGACGGCAGCGTGGTCTGCGCCCCATAGATAAAGCCGTCTTTTTGCAGCAGCTTTAAGGTGCGATTCGCCCCGCCGGACTGATTGGGCAGATACACCACCGAGCGCACCACCGGGCACGGCGGATCGCTGTCTGTATAGGTGCTGTAAAAGCGGTTATAATAGGTACGCAAGGCCCCCGGGTCCATCTTTTGCAGTTGGCGGCGGGTCTTGCTGTCCGTGCCCGGGCGCACCTGGTAAATGGCAAAGGACACGGTGCTCCAGGACGCGTCTTGCATATTCATATAGGTCCAGTCCGTCCGGGTCAGCTCCATAAAATCCGCCCGAATGGCAGGGTAGTAGGCGGTCTGATCCACCTGCACCTCGCCCCGATTGTCCTCCATGGTCTGGTTCCAGTACAAATCGTCCCGTTGTGTGCTGATTAAGGACACCAGCAGCAGGTTTTCCTTGGCGCTGTTCTTCACAAAGGGCTGTTGCTGCTTATATTCCTTGGTGGAGCGGATCACATTGGCGCCGTTGTCCCCATAAGCGGTATAGATCCGGGTCAGGACCTTGCCGTTCTTTAATTTATATCGAAAACTGGACTTAAAGCCGCTGCCGCCCAGCGCCTCAGTCTCTGCTGCGGTAATGCAATCCCGATGCAGCTGCACAATGGCAGCCACGGACGCCGGGTCCGTAAACGTATAGCTGGATTCCAGCTCTTGCGACTCTGTCGTATCGGTAGAAACCAAGTGCGTACCCGGCTCCAACATATAATCCGGCAGATCCACCAGCGGGTCCTCCACCATAGGCTGCACCGTCACCTGTGCCACATCCTCTGCTGCCGGCACCTTGTTGCGGTAGTCGCTGCCTTGCACGCCTAAAAGGCACACGGTGCCAACGGTCACCACCACTAAGGTACTGCACAGCACCGCGGCAGTGGGATTAACGACCTTGTGGGTGTACACCAAGGTACACACCAGGGTCATCACGCCCACACCGGCACCACACAGCAGCGCATACACGCCATACTGATTCGCCTGCAAGGTTAGCAGCATAGGCAAACACACCAGGCTCAGCGCCGCCCCGGTGGTGGCCAGCACATAGACCACCGGTGTGGACAGGGTCTGCTCCGCGCACTCGCCGGAGCGCCGCCGATAAAAGAACAGTCCGGCAAAGAAGCTGACTGCCACCACCAGCAAAGCCGCCAGCAGCAAATAGCGAAAATCAAACACTCCCTGCACCCCAAAGGGCACATACGCGATAGGGCTGACCAGTGCCACGATCCGTACCGGCTGCTGGTTCAGCCCGGACAGGAAAGCGGGAAACAGCTCTGCATAAGAAATCAGTCCCAAGGGCAAACAGCCGCCGATACCGATAAGCAGGGTCCAGTATTGCCACACCTTGCCTGCCGTAACGGCGCATAGCAAACAAATACAGTAGAAGGCCGCCGCCGCTGCAAAGGCAACTGCCAGCAGCCGCAGGCCGTAACCGGCATCCAGTTGAACATGCCACTTGCGAGGAATCAGCTGCGGCAACAACCAGCATCCGATCCCGGCGCCGCAAAAGGCCAGCAAAAGTACCAGTTCCCCCATCACCCACTTGACAAAGTAAAAAGTGCGCCGAGTCACCGGCAGGGATAAATAGAAATCGCTTTGCCGCCGACTGTACAGAAAGCGAAAAGCGGATATAGCAAAGAACGCCCCCGCCATGATTGTGGCGGCGGACAAAAACAGCGCTATACTGCCAAAAATGCGCACCGTCTGATCCTGCGCGGCGACAGTGTCGGTATCCTGATTCATAAGTGCCTGCAAAAGGCCGTGGCACAGCGCATACAAGAAGCCTAAAAACGGAAACAATGCCAGCCAAACAGACATACGGCGCCCCTCCCGCTGCAAAGCGGAAAACAGCACCCACTTAGATGACCTTGTTGATGTCATAACCGGCCACCTCCATTTCGCTGATAAATAATTCTTCCAGAGTAATCGGCAGGGTCTCGCAAAACAGCGGATGCAGCCGCTGCACCAGCGCCAAAGTCTCTGTCTCCGTGCCCCGCACCGTCATCTCAAACAGCTTGCCCTGCTGGCTGCATTTGAGCAAATTCAGCCCGGCGCGCACCGTTTCAAAATCCGCCGGATCCGCCAATGCAAACTGCACGCGGGTGATCCCCAGCTTCAGCCGATCCAGGTCGTCCTCGCACAAGGCACCACCCCGATGGAGCAACCCCACATGGTCGCACACATCCTCCAGCTCCCGCAAATTGTGACTGGCGATCATCACAGATGCGCCGTTCTCCGCCACAAAGTCCACCAGCAGCTTCTTCACCAGTTCCCGCACCACCGGGTCCAGGCCGTCAAAAATCTCGTCAAACAAGATACAGCGAGGCTGGGTGGACAACCCCAGCAGAATCGCAGCCTGGCGCTGCATACCCTTACTCATCTTGCCCAGCCGAGCGTCAAAGGAAATAGGGAACAGCTTTTCCATCCGGGCAAAGTAGTCCTCGCTCCACCCGGGGTACACACTGCGGTACAGCCGTGCCAGCCGCCGCACGGTGGCGGTGGGAGCTAAATACGGATAGTCCGAGATAAACACAGTGCTGCGCTTGACCTGCTCATTCTCAAAAGGCGCCTGGCCGTTAATGAGCACCCGCCCGCTGTCTGGCCGATACACACCGGCCAAAATGCGCAGCAGCGTGGACTTACCGGCGCCGTTAGAACCTACCAGCCCAAAAACGGAGCCGTCCTGCACCTTCAGCGTCAAGTGGCGCAAGGCGGTAACGCAGTCAAACTGCTTGCTCACATCTTGAATTTCAATCATCTCGGTCCCTCCTCTCCATCTGTTCTTCTACAATCTGCCCCAGCTCCTGCCGGGTCAGGCCGGCGTCTGCCGCTGCCTGTACCGCTGCGGCAAAACGATCTGCCGCCAGCTTCTTAAACTGGGACAGCTGATCCTTCTCCGGCGAAATAAAAGCACCCCGCCCGGCTACTGTATAAAGCACGCCGTTCATCTCCAAAGCGGCATAGGCCTTTTGTACCGTGTTGGGGTTAATGCCCAGTTGCTGTGCCATGGCACGCACCGACGGCAGCTGCTGGTCCGGCAGCAACAGCCCCAGGGACACATACCGCACGATCTGCGCTTGCAGCTGCTGGTGAATGGGCACCCGACTGCGATTATCTATATGAAACAACCGTGCACGCTCCTTTTTCTCGTTCTCTGTACTATACATAGTAGTACACTATGACTATACCATACTCATCGCCAATCGTCAACCACCGTTTACAGCCAAATTCGCGCACTTTCCGACAAAATATCCGGTCTTTTGTCGCAGAACATTTAACCCAAATTTAACATTGGCCGAATTCAAACTTAACAGACTTCCTATATGCTAAGTGGGAACAAAATAAAAAACAAGACAAAACAGAAAACAGCGGGGTATATCCGATGACAATTTTCAACTTCTTAAGCCTGATCGGCGGTCTGGCGCTCTTTCTCTTTGGCATGAATGTGATGGGCAGCGGCCTGGAAAAAATGGGCGGCGGCAAATTCGAGTCCGTGCTGGAAAAAATGACCAACAACCGCATTAAGGGCGTACTGCTGGGCGCCGGCGTGACCGCCGTGATCCAGTCCTCCAGTGCCGTGACCGTAATGGCCGTAGGCTTTGTAAATTCCGGCATTATGGCACTGAACCAAGTGGTGGGCATTATTATGGGCGCCAATATCGGCACCTGTATCACCTCCTGGCTGCTGTCGCTCACCGGCATTGAGAGCAGCAATGTATTTTTGACCATGCTGAAACCCAGCACCTTCTCCCCGATACTGGCGCTGATCGGCATTGTACTCTATATGTTCTGCAAAAGCGAGAAGAAGAAGGAACTGGGTTCCATTCTCCTGGGCTTCTCTACCTTGATGTTCGGCATGGAGGCTATGAGCGGCGCTGTGGCACCGCTGGAGAGCGATCCGGCCTTTACCGGCGTGTTCACCATGTTCTCTAATCCCATTCTGGGCGTGCTGGTGGGTATGATCCTCACCGCTATCATTCAAAGTTCTTCCGCTTCCGTGGGTATTCTGCAAGCACTGTCCGCCACCGGTGCCATCTCCGTGGGCGCCGCATTTCCCATTATTTTGGGGCAGAATATTGGCACCTGCATCACGGCGCTGATCTCCAGTATCGGCACCAACAAAAACGCCAAGCGCACCGCTGTCATTCACCTAACCTTTAACATCATCGGCGTGGTGTGCGGTATGGCGCTGTTCTACGGTGCCAATGCCATCTTCCACTTTGCCTTTTTGGACAAAGCGGTGAACGGCGCAGACATTGCCGCCATTCACACCGCATTCAATGTATTTTGCACTGTGCTGCTGTTCCCCTTTGGCAAGCAGCTGGAAAAGCTGTCCTGCCTAATCGTGCGGGACAAGGCAGACAAGACGCAGCCCGCTGCCGCAGACAACGACGCACTGGTAGAGGAGCGCTTTTTGATGTCCCCGTCCTTTGCCATTGAGAAGTGCCGGGAGCGCACCAACGATATGGCCCGCCTGGCCCAGAAAAACACCCTGCTGTCCCTGGGCTTCATCCGGGTCTACAATAAGAAAGACAGCGAGGCGATTCACCAAAATGAAAAGGCGCTGGATGCCTTTGAGGACGAACTGGAGACCTACCTGGTCAAGATCAGCAGTATGCAGCTGAGTCTGGAGAACAGTATGCAGGTGAGCAAGCTGTCCCACGCCATCGGCAACTTTGAACGAATCGGCGACTACGCAGTGAATATTCTAAAAACCAAGCGCACCATGCACGAGGACAAGATCCACTTCTCCAAGGAAGCCTCCAAGGAACTGGAAGTGATGAGCAGCGCCGTGCAGGAGATCATCACCAAGGCCACCAACGCCTTTATTGAGAACGATGTGGCTGCCGCCCAAACCATTGAGCCGCTGGAGCAGGTGATTGACAACTTAAAGGCAGAGCTACGCGCCCGCCACACCAAGCGCTTGCAGGCCGGGGAATGCACCATTGAGACCGGTATGCTGTTCTTTGACATCATCAACAGCTTTGAACGCATTGCGGACCACTGCTCCAATCTGGCTGTGTGCATTATCGAGCTGAGCCAGGGCAGCTACCAGACCCATCGCTACTTAAAGAGCGTAAAGAGCCAAGAGAACGCCCGGTTTATGGAAAGCTTTGAGGATTATTTGCGCAAATACGCATTGCACTAACGGTGAATTTTTGCTATGCTAAAAGGAGTAGGAGGTGACGGTGTGAGCCAAAAGATCTATATTGTAGAGGACGATGCCAGTATTCGAGAGCTGGAAAGCTATGCGCTGAAGAGCGCCGGATTTGAAACGCTGGGATTTGAGAACAGCCGGGATTTCTTCGCCCAAATGGAGAGCCACCTGCCGGATCTGATCCTGCTGGACATTATGCTGCCGGGCACAGACGGACTGAAAGTGCTGGAGACTATTCGCTCCACCCCCGCTTACAGCAAACTGCCGGTGATCCTGGTGACTGCCAAAACCGGCGAGATCGACGCAGTTAAGGGGCTGGACTCCGGCGCCGACGACTATATAACCAAGCCCTTTGGGGTGATGGAGCTGATCTCTCGGGTAAAGGCGCTGCTGCGCCGCATCGACCGGGTGAAGAAAGAGGATCTGAACTACGGCACCATTCGCATAGACGTGAGCCGACACACCGTGCAGGTAGACGGCAACGAAGTGGAGCTGACCTATAAAGAATACGAAATTCTCAAGTACCTGATGAAGAACCGGGGCATTGTGCTCACCAGAGACTCCCTGATGGAAAAAATTTGGGGCTACGATTTCGAACACGGCAACCGCACGGTGGATGTACATATCCAGTCCCTGCGCAAAAAGCTGGGCACCGCCGGGGACGCCATTAAAACCATTCGCAATGTGGGCTACAAGATCGGTGACTGATCATGCGTAAGAAAGTCTTTTTTCGTGTATTTTGCTTTACCGCTTTGGCAGTGATCGCCACCGTGGTGCTCATCACCCTGGCGCTGACAGTAGCACACGGCGACACCGGTGCCTTGACCGGCGCCATCATCCGCAAGGAACTGCCTTATGTACTGGGCATTTTAGCGGCAGTGCTGGGGGCTTCTGTGCCGGTCAGCTACGCCATTACCGGCGCAATTATTCAACCGCTGGAACAGTTGGGCGAACATATCGACCACATGGACCGGGTACAAACCGAAAAAGAGCTGCGCCCCTTTGTGGAGAAGATCCGGGCCGATAATGAAAAAAAGCGCCAGCTGGAAAAACAAAAAAAGCAATTTACCGCCAATGTGTCCCACGAACTGAAAACCCCACTGACCTCCATTGCCGGTTATGCTGAACTGATCGAAAACGGAATAGCTCGGCCGGAGGACATAAAGCCCTTTGCCCACACCATTCGCAAGCAGGCGCTGCGGCTGGTGTCTTTGGCAGAGGATATTATTCAACTGTCCCAGCTGGAGGAGAACGACGGCGAGATCCTCTTTGAAGAAGTGAATTTAACGGAATTGGCGTCGGACTGCGTGCAGTCCCTGCAAATCAACGCCCAAAGCCGAACGGTAGACCTGCACCTGGCGGCCCCGGAAGCGCCCATTTACATTAAGGGCAACAAAAGCCTACTGGAGGAACTGCTCTACAACCTGTGCGACAACGCCATTCGCTACAACAAGCCCCAAGGCAGTGTTACGGTAACCCTGCACCCGGAGCAAGGCGGCACCGCCTTACAGGTGGCCGACACCGGCATCGGTATACCGGAGAAGTACCGGGAGCGTATCTTTGAACGCTTCTTTCGAGTGGACAAAAGCCGCAGCAAAGAAACCGGCGGGACCGGGCTGGGGCTGGCCATCGTCAAGCATATTGCCCAGGTGCACGACGCACCGGTAGAGCTGGACAGCGTGGAGGGGCAAGGCACAACCATTACTGTGCACTTCCCGGAATAATATGGTATATATATTTATATAAAGAACGGACAGCCGTGGCAGCTGTCCGTTTTTTGCGCTTTTATAGTTTTTATACATTTTACGGCACTTGTCAAATTTTCAGACATTTCGTTATAAATAACTAATTACAAATCGTTATCGCGGTCATATACTATGTGTAGAATTTTTAGAAAAGGAGTTTTAGTTGTGGCTACGAAGCAAAAAAAGCCGATGGCAAAGACCATCATCAAAGCCGCCGTAATTATCGGCGTGCTGATCATTCCGCTGATGTACAGTTACTTCTATCTGAGCGCGTTCTGGGATCCGTATTCCCGCTTGCAAGATGTATCTGTGGCGGTGGTCAACCTGGACCAAGGCGCCAAAATCAACGGTAAAGACCGCAATGTAGGTAAAGAAATTTGTGATAATTTAGAGGAAGACGGCTCGCTGGACTTCCACTTTGTCAGTGAGGCAGACGCAAAAGACGGTCTGATGAACGACAAGTATTATGCCGAGGTTCTGATTCCGGCAGACTTGACCGATTCCATCTCCACGGCCTCCAAGAATACCAAGAAGCAACACGCCCAAATCCAATATGTTGCCAACCAAAAGCGCAACTACTTAGCCTCCCAGATTTTGGAAAGCGGCATGATGCCCACCATTAAAGAAACCGTCAACGGTGCGGTAAACAAGGAAATCACCGCCACCCTGACAGATAAGCTTTACTCCGTGCCGGACGCGCTGGAGATCCTGAAAGACGGCTTACAGCAGCTGTCTGACGGCGCCGGTTCCGTAAAAAACGGCACCCAGCAGCTGTCCACCGCCACCATCAGCCTGAATGTAGGCACGGAAAAGCTGGCAAAGGGCAGCAAAGACCTGGTCAGCGGCCTGTCTGTATTTAAGGCCGGTACCGCCAAGCTGGCAGACGGCGCCACCCAGGTAGACACCGGCGCCGCCAAACTGCAAAAGGGCGCTGCCACCTTGAAAGACGGCACCCAGCAGTTAAACGACAATGTACCCGCCCTGAAAAGCGGCGTAAAGAAGCTGAACGACGGTGCCTCCGCGTTGGCAGACGGTTCCGCTGCCCTGCGCACCAACCTGAAAGCATATACCGGCGGCGTGGCTAACGCCTCTGCCGGCAGCGACGATGTAATGGACGGTATCGCCAAGCTCCAGTCCGGCATTACCGGTCTGGAAAGCGGCTTGGTCGACCTGAAGACCCAGTCCGCAGACGGCGCCACCGACCTGGCTGCAGCAGAGAAGAAGCTGGAGACTGGCGTGGACCAGATGACCACCCAGCTGAGCGTCTACACCACCGGTGTAGACAGCCTGATCACCAACTTTGAGACCAGCGTAAAACTGCTCACCGGGGCTTATCCCTACATTAGCAACGCCGCTGTGCAGCAGCAGGTGGGTCAGTATCTGCAACAGTGCAACACTGCAGAGAATCGAGAGAAGCTTGCCAAACTGAAGCAGGGCAAGAGCCAGATCAATACCGGTTTGGCCACCATGAAGCAGGGCGTGCAGCTGCTGGAGACCGACTCTGCCAAGAGTATGGCCAAACTGCAAGCGGGTATCGGCCAGGTACAGGCCGGTGTCAAAATGTTAGATGATGGTGCTGTGGCTCTAAACACCGGCACTGCAAAACTGCAAAAGGGTCTGCAAACCCTGGAAAAGAACAATGATGCGCTGAACGCAGGCGCAGCCGCCGTAGCCACCGGCGCAAGCCAGTTGGCAGACGGCACCGACACACTGCTGTCCTCCTCCGGCACCCTGGCCAAGGGTGTAACCGCACTGGACAGCGGCGCAGGCGATCTGCTGGCAGGCGTAAAGGCACTGAAAATCGCCACTGCCCAGCTGGCAGACGGTTCTGACCAAATCAACACCAAGACGACGACCATTCAAAGCGGTGCCTCCCAGCTGCAAAGCGGGATCAACCAGCTGAACGGCGGTGCCTCTCAACTGGAAAACGGTGCTGCCAAGCTGAACACCGGTGCCGCCGCACTAAAGGCCGGCACAGACACCGCCAAGAACAGTGTGGAGGAAAACCTGACCACCACCAACAACCAGCTGAAGGCTCTGGACGGCTTGGCCGATTACAGTGAGGAGCCGGTATCCACCGACACCCAGCATGTGCAGCCGGTAGACAACTACGGCTCCGCATTCGCCCCTTACTTTATGAGTCTGTCTATGTGGGTCGGCGGTTTGATGATCTTCTTCGGTATCTATCTGGATTATCAAAAGAAAATTCGTATTCTGTCTAAAGACAGCGACCATGTGGTACTGCGTGCATTCGTGTTCATGCTGCTGGGTCTGCTCCAGGCGGTGCTGCTGGCATTCGTAATCCACCACGCACTTGGCATTAAAGTCGCCAACTTAGGTATGCTGTACCTGTCTTGCTGTTTGGTATCGCTGACCTTTATCTCGATCATTCAGTTCTGCCTGGTACACTTGGGCGACGCAGGCAAGTTCGTTGCGCTGCTGCTGCTGATCTTGCAGCTGACCTCCTGCGCAGGCACCTTCCCCATCGAGACCTGCCCCACCTTCTTCCAGAAGCTGTATCCGTTCATGCCCATGACCTACTCCGTGCGCCTGTTTAAGGAAGCACTGGCCGGCACATGGAACGGCAGCGTTACCAAGGATGTACTGATCCTGGTGGCCATTATGGTGGTATTCACCCTGGCAACCACCCTGCTGAGTGCCTACCGTGATCGTCATAAAATCAAAGAGATGATGGCAAACGGACCGGAATCTGTGCTGAATAAATAAATCCTCAAACCCCTTTCAAGGAGCCTGTAAGCAATTGCAGGCTCCTTTTTTACGGCATAAACAAAGCCCCGACGGTGCTGCACCGCCGGGGTTCTTTCTGTTTTATGCGATTGTTACAGCGTACCGCTGGCCCGCTCTACCGCCACCTTTTGGCAATCGGCAGCCAAGTGACGCAGCTGCGCCGCCAACTGGTCCGGGGTCTTGCGCATTCCGCCGCGCACCCAATCCAGCACCGTGCCTGTAATGCCGTAGGCAAAAAAGTCCGCAATAAAGTGTTGCTCCTCCTCACTGACCTGCAAACCGGAGCGCAAGTTCAACTTAGCAACTGCGTCCCGAAACAGCGTCGCTGCACTCTGAAACAAGAATCGACGAAACTCATCGTCTGCGTGGAGCACCGCATTCTTATAAAGCGCCGCGTCCGCCGCCATCGTCTCAAACATTTGCAACAAATGGGTATTCCAGTTTTCAAAGGTCAGGCCGTCGGTAAAGGGATCAAAAATCTCCTGTTTATAAATCTGACCCAGCAGGGCGTACTTGTCTGCAAAATGATAATAAAAGGTTTGACGATTGAGCTGGCACCGGTTCGTAATATCGGACACGATGATCTTCTCAAAGGGCGTTTGGCGCATAATGTCCTTCAGCGCCGTCTCCAACGCGGTAACGGTTATTTTTTTTACAGACACAACATTTCCTCCCGGAATATTATTTTATATAATGGCGGGCAACCGTCGGCGGATAAAATCGTCCACGGTCCGATGATATTCTTCCTCATTGAGCAGGCAGCTTTGGGCGTGCTTGGCGTTGTCAAAAATTTTCAGTTCCTTTTTATCCGCCGGACACAGGTTATAGAGTTCGTACACCATCTCCGGGGGCACAAAGTCGTCCAGCGCACCGTGAATAAAGAGAATGGGCACCTTGGCCTCTCGCACGCTTTGGCGCACATCTGTCTTTTCCAAATCGAACCCGGCCAGGCGCTTGTTCATCTCATTTAACAGCCACAGCACCGGCTGGGGGTGGCGCAGCCCGGCATTCCGAGCCACATAGGAAAACTCGTCCTTGGCACTGGTATAGGCGCAGTCGGAGATAATCAGCTTGACACAATCCGGGCAGCGGCTGCCTGCCAGCTGCAACACGGTAGCAGCGCCCATAGACACCCCGTGGAGTATCACGGTAATATCCTGCCCAAAGCGGGCAGTCAGGTACTCGATCCAGCGGAGCATATCTTGGCTCTCATAGTAATCAAAGCCCACATACTCGCCACCGGAGGCACCGGCGCCCACATGGTCGCAGCAAAAGAAACCGTAGCCCAGGTCGTGGTAGTGCTTAATAAAAGTATGCGGGTCCACCGTGTGGTCCGCATGGAACCCGTGGGAGCCGAACACAATCACCTTGGAGTCACCCTTCGGCGGCAGATAATACCCCCGCAGCAGGTCACCCCGGTCAGAGGTGATGGTGCAGTTCTCCACCGGCTGGGTGTTGACCCAATCGGTGTACTTTTGGCGCCAGGCGTCTGCCATAGCGTAATCGTCCTTGTCCTTCATCTCCATCAGGCGAGTCATGGGGCGCTTGGGGCGATCCCCACGACCCATCACCTGCTTATACAGATTGACCGCCTCTGCCGCAACCAAGCCCGCTGCGGCGGCGCCTAATGCCACTGTTTTCAACTTCATAAAAAATCCCCCTTATCCGCCGGCAGCCACAAGCGGCACACCTGCTTCTGTCCCTATTTTACCAAAAAACGACAGGGTTTTCAACTTTGGAAATTTACACGACACCCAGCAGCGCCTGTCTATTAAAACAGCCCGCTTACCGGAGCAAGCGGGCCAAGGGAATACGCTTATTCTTCTACCGTTTTGGTGGCCACAAAGTGCACCCCGGTGCGGAAGATATTGTCTACCACCACATCGCCCACATGCACCGGCGCCGTGACCTCCACTTTATCCAGAAGCCGCATGGCCTCCTCCATCATATACTTGGGGATCTGGCCGTCCGTCTTTACCGGCAGACGGCAAGCGCTTTTGCTGCGCAGCCGCACGGTGGAGGTGATTACCCGGGTGGGGTTCTTCAGCTCATTGTGACCGTACTCCGCACCCCGAGGACAGCGATTGCCGGTCACCGTATAACCGTGCTCCTCATCTACCTTTAAGTGGCAGCCCTTGGGGCACATAATGCAAATCAAATCCTTCATGCCTGTACCTCCTCTGCTGCAATATGCAAGGTGTCGCCGTCAATCCGTGCCAGCAGCGCCTTAGGAATCTTAATGGTCTCCATCTCGCCGGGAGCCATATGCTCCCGCTTAAAGGACGCAATGACCTGATCGCCGCAGGTCACCTGAATGCGGCTCTCCTTAAACACGCGCCGCACCCGGAAGTAGAACTCCACACCGTCACTGTCTGCACGGAAACGCTGGGGCACCGTATAGCCGATATGGGCATTGGTGGTCACCTGTACTGTGCGCTCCCGATCCAGCTCGCCGGCCTGCACATAATCCGCAGCCGCCGCGCCGGCAGCCATACTCTCTGCGGTCACAAAGTCTACCAAATCATGCACATGCAGCGCATTGCCGCAGGCAAAAATGCCAGGCACCGAGGTCTCCCGGTTCTCATACACCAACGCGCCGTTGGTGCGTGGATCCATAACGATTCCGGCGTCCCGGGTCAATTCATTCTCCGGGATCAGCCCCACGGACAACAGCACCGTGTCGCAGTCAAAGGTCATCTCCGTACCGGGAATGGGACGGCGCTGGTCGTCCACCTGGGACACTACCACCTGCTCCACCCGGGCTTTGCCCCGAATGTCCGTAATGGTGTGGGACAGATACAGCGGAATATCAAAATCCTCCAGGCACTGCACAATGTTGCGCTGCAACCCGCCGGAATAAGGCATTACCTCTACGCAGGCCAGCACCTTGGCGCCCTCCAGGGTCATACGCCGAGCCATAATCAGCCCAATATCACCGGAGCCGAGAATGACCACACGCTTGCCCACCATGTAGCCCTCCATATTCACATACCGCTGGGCAGCACCGGCAGTGAGCACACCGGCCGGGCGCGTGCCGGGAATGGAGATGGCGCCGCGGGTGCGCTCTCTGCACCCCATGGCCAGCACAATGCTCTTGGCCTCCAGCACCCGGTAGCCCTCTTTCTTGCTTACCGCGTGCACCTGCTTCTCCGGGGTCACCTGGAGCACCATGGTGTCCAGGAATACCTCCACGCCGGTGTCCGCCACCATGGCGGCAAAGCGAGAGGCGTACTCCGGACCGGTAAGCTGCTCTTTGAAGTAATGCAGGCCAAAGCCGTTATGGATACACTGGTTGAGAATACCACCCAGCTCTTTGTCCCGCTCTAAGATGGCAATGTGTTTCAGCCCTTTGTTCCAGGCTGCATAGGCAGCTGCCAAACCGGCAGGTCCGCCGCCAATTACGATCAGATCATACATTACGCACGCACCTCCCCTTTTGTATAGGCAGTAAGAATTTCGCTGCCGTCCCGATCCTGCAAAATCGTCAACGGCGATACGCCCAGCTCCCGCGCCAGCAGGTCTACCACCCGCGGCCCGCAAAAGCCGCCCTGGCAGCGCCCCATACCGGCGCCGGTGCGGCGCTTAATGCCGTCTACGGATACCGGCGGAATAGGCGAATGAATGGCATCTAAAATCTCGCCCTCCGTCACCGTCTCACATCGGCAGATCACCCGCCCGTAAGCAGGGTTTTTCTCAATCAGCGCCTTGCGTTCCGCAGCGCTCAACCGGTTGAAATGCACTTTCTCCCGACTGTCTATGTAACTTTCCTTCTCCGTCAGATCCAGTCCGTCTGCGGCCAGCAGCTCCGCCGCATAATCGGCAATGGCCGGCGCAGAAGTCAGCCCGGGAGAGCGAATGCCCGCCACATTCAGGAAATGCGCCGCCGCAAAATCAATAATAAAATCATCCACGGTGGAATTGGCCCGCATACCGGCAAAGTTGCGGATGTTCTGGCGAAAATCCACGCCGGGCACCGTGCGCACTGCCTTTTGGCGCACCTCAGCCAGGCCCGCTGCGGTGTCAGATGTATCGTCCGGATCCCGGCGCACCACCGCATTGGGTCCTACGATCAAATTGCCGTGCACCGTAGGCGCCACCAGCACGCCCTTGCCCTCTTTGCCCGGGCACTGGAAGATCACCGTAGACACCCGGTTACCCTCGCACTTATCCAGCAGGTAATACTCGCCTACCGTAGGCTCTACGGTAAAGGACGGCGCCGCTACCAGGTTGTTCACCCGATCGGCGTACACGCCGGCAGCGTTGATCACATACCGTGCCTCCACCGTGTCTTTGCCGTCGGACAGGGCATAGCCCTCCGCTGTCTTTTCAATCTTCTCCACCGGGAACCGACGGCGCAGTTCACAACCGTTTTGCACCGCCACCTCGGCCATAGCCAAACCAAACTCCCAAGGATTGACAATGGCTGCCGTAGGCGCCCACAAAGCGCCCTTGGCCGTCTCCGTTACATTGGGCTCCTTGGCTCGCACCTGCGCGGCGTCCCAAAGCTCCAGCCCCGGCACACCGTTCTCGCGCCCCCGCTCCAGCAGGTCCTGCAAGGTATCCATGTCTTCATCGTTCAAGGCCACCACCAGGGAGCCGGTGTCTTTCCAAGACACATGGAGCTTTTTACAAATCTCCCGGCTCATGGCATTGCCTTTTACATTCAGCTTGGCCATCAGCGTACCCGGGTGCGGATCGTACCCGGCGTGCATAATGGCGCTGTTGGCGCGGGTGGCACCCATACAGATGTCGTTCTCTTTCTCCAACAGAATGACCCGCACCCGGCAGCGCGCCAGCCGATAAGCACAGGCACACCCGGCAATACCGCCGCCGATGATCGCTACATCATACATTTGTATATCCCCCTTATTCTTGCAAAACAGGCAAAAAATAAGCAACGAAAAAAGACGGAGCGCTCTGCTCCGTGCTTTTACCGTTGCTCAAATCTCTCGGCTGTTATGCACTTAAAGTAATTTTAGTATAACACAAAGAACTGCCGCTGGCAATACGCAAAAAAGATAATGAACATCTGTGCATTATCTTACATTTTCCAAACCCCCGGATTGGTGGAGGACACTGCCAGTGCGCCCGCCTCCAGGGCGTTGACCACATCGGCCTTTTCCGTCACCAATCCCCCAGCGATAATGGGCTTTCCACAGGTGGCAGCCACCCGATGAATCACCTTTGGCATAAGCCCGGGCAGCACCTCGATCAAATCCACACAGCGCTCGTTCTTCATTTTGGCTATATTTTCCATTGCAATGGAATCAATCAGAAAAAAGCGCAAAATGGTGCGCAGTCCCTTGGCCTTGGCAAAGCGTAACAGCGGCAGACGGGTAGAAATAATCCCATCCGGCCGGGCTGCGTGAATCAGATAATCCACTGCCGCCTCCCGGGCAGACAGACCCTCGATCAGGTCTGCGTGCACAAATACCGTTTTGCCCGCCGTCTTCAGCTCGGCCACAATCCGCGGCACGGAATTCAAATCTCCAAACAACACAAATACCACCCGGCACGGACTGTTCAGACACCGCTCCAACCCCGGCTCGTCCTTTACAGCTGCCACAATGGGGCTGTCCCCCAGCGTATCTTCCAAAAATCCCATACTGTTCCCCCCTGTACGGTTTTGGCTTTTTCTCCCTCTCATTGTACCTGTTTTTTCCCGGCAAGTCAACCGGAGACAATCGGGTATTGCTTTAGACGCTGAATATGGTACAATAGGCTTGAAAGACAGGGGGATTTTTTATGTTAAAAGAAGCACTGCGTGCCCGCACGGCGGGTACGGCCAAAGAGAAGCAGATTTTTATTTTCGGTCACTGTCGGCTGACGGTACTGACTCCGCGATTGATCCGGGTGGAGCACTGCCCCGACGGCGCATTTGAAGACCGGGCCAGCACTGCCGTGTGGTTCCGAGCCTTTGATGTGCCACCGTGCAAGGCGGCACTGCACCGGGGAACGATCACCCTAACCACACCGGAGATCACCCTCACCGTCCACGCCCGCACCGGCACGCCGCAGACGGTAACTTTTTCAAACGGCAAAACGGCGGACTGCCTGAACTTCGGCAACCTGCACGGCACCTGCCGCACCCTGGACGCTACCTTTGGGCCGGTACCTTTGCAGGACGGCCTGGTGTCCCGGGACGGGGTGAGCCTCTTAGACGACAGCCGCAGCTTTTTGCTGGATGCGGACGGCCGTTTCTGCCCCCGCAAGAGAAAGGGCAAAGATGTGTATGTGTTTGCCTACGGCCACGACTACCGGGCGGCGATACAGGATTTTTATAAAATCAGCGGATCAGTGCCCCTGATCCCCCGGTTTGCCCTGGGTGTGTGGTGGAGCCGCTACCACGCCTACACGCAGGAGGAATACTTAGGGCTGATGAAGCGCTTTGCGGCGGAAAATGTGCCGCTGACGGTAGCCACCGTGGATATGGACTGGCACTGGACAGACCCCAACAAACGCTTTGGCACTCACTATAAGGGCAAAGACGGCTGGACAGGCTATTCCTGGAATACGGAACTGTTCCCGGACTACAAGGCCTTTTTGCAGGATCTGCACCAAATGGGGCTGCACACCACCGTCAACCTGCACCCGGCGGACGGGGTGCGCGCCTTTGAGGACCCATACCCGGCCATGGCTAAGGCGATGGGGCTGGACCCGAAAACCAAGCAGGATATTCCGTTCCGGTGCGGCAACGATACCTTTTGGAACGCCTACTTTGATGTGCTCCACAAACCCTATGAAAAAGAGGGCGTGGACTTTTGGTGGTTGGACTGGCAACAGGGCAAAAAAAGCGATGTGCCTGGGCTGGACCCGCTGGTGGCACTGAACCACTATCATTATTTGGACAACGCAGAGAACGGCAGGCTGCCGCTGATCCTGTCCCGCTACAGCGGCCCCGGTGCCCACCGCTATCCCCTGGGCTTTTCCGGCGACACCGCCCAAAACTGGCGGGTGCTGCACTTTCAGCCCTACTTTACAGCTACGGCAGCCAATGTGGGCTATACCTGGTGGAGCCACGACATCGGCGGCCACCACCTGGGCGAGCGCAACGAAGAGCTATACCTGCGCTGGCTGCAACTGGGGGTATTCAGCCCCATTCTGCGGCTGCACTCCACCTCCAACGACCTGATGGGCAAGGAGCCTTGGCGCTATCGGCCGGATGTGTGCGCCGCTGCCAAGGACTGGCTGCGCCTGCGCCATCGGCTAATTCCCTACCTTTACACAATGGACGCTCGCACCCACCGGGCGGGACTGGCCCTGTGTGAGCCACTGTACTATGCCTACCCGGAGGCGGAGGAAGCCTACGACAAAGCCTACTGCAACGGCTATCTGTTTGGCAGCCGGCTGTTGGTGTACCCCATCACCTCTCCGCAAAAAAAGCAGCTGGGTATGGGCGCTGTGGACGCCTGGATCCCGCCGGGACGGTGGACAGATCTGTTCACCGGGGCGGTCTACACCGGTCCCTTGCGCCTGACCCTTCACCGGGAATTGACGGAAATGCCGGTGCTGGCCAAGGCCGGAGCCATCCTACCGCTAAGCGACGACCCGGGCAACGCCTGTGGCAACCCGACGGCGCTGACCCTGTGGCTCTATGCCGGGGACGGCGACTTTACCTTATATGAAGACAACGGCCAAACGGATTTTGACACCCACAAGGCCGAGACCCAAATCACCCAGCAGCTGCAAGGCAGTACACTGACGATGACTGTGGCACCCACCGCCGGCGACTGCACCGTGCTGCCGAAAAAGCGACAGCTAACCTTGGTATTCAAGGATCTGGAGCCGTCCGTTCTCACCTGCGCAGAAGCGGAAGTGACCCAAAATGCCGCAGGCGAAGCTACCGTAATTCTTGCCGACTATGACCCTACTGTGGGGACACAACTGCACCTGCAAGGGGCTACCTACCGCAAGGCAGTACCGGTCAAAGCGCGGGTGCTGAACATCTTTTGCCGCTGGCAGGGCAGCAATGTGCACAAAACCGAGTGCTACCGTTTGTTCAAAACCGCCAAAACCAAGGAGAAACTGCGCCGGGCGCTAAAGCGCACCCGCCTACCGGGCACCGTGCGCCGGGCAGTAGAAGAAGCCCTCTTGCAAACGGACGCATAATCGTGTAAAATGGTACGGCAAATCAACGAGAGGGCGGCAGACATCTGCCGAAAATGAAAATTATGGAACAACGCGAACAACTGGGCAGCCGCCTGGGCTTTATTCTGCTGAGCGCCGGGTGCGCCATCGGCATTGGCAATGTGTGGAAATTTCCATACATGGTGGGGCAATACGGCGGCGGTGCCTTTGTACTGATCTATCTGTTTTTCTTAGTGATCCTGGGCATACCGGTGATGACCATGGAATTTGCCATGGGTCGCGCCGGCCAGCGCAGCCCCGCCCGGCTGTACCAGCAGTTGGAGCCGAAGGGCAGCAAGTGGCACCTGCACGGCTATGTGGCCATGGCCGGCAACTATATTCTGATGATGTTTTACACCAGCGTGGCCGGGTGGATGCTGGACTACTTTGTCCGCACCGCCGGCGGCCGGTTCGTAGGCGCCGACACCGACGGTGTGGCGGCACAATTCAGTCAAATGCTGGGCGACCCGCTACGCATGACCCTGTTTATGGGCATTATCGTCGTGTTGGGCTTCTTGGTGTGCTCCTTTAGCCTGCAAAAGGGGCTGGAGCGCATTACCAAGTGGATGATGGTGGCACTGCTGGTCATTATGGTGGTGCTGGCGATCAACAGTGTGTGCACCGCCGGGGGCAGCCAGGGGCTGCGCTTTTACCTGGTGCCGGATTTGGCGCGGATGAAGAAAGTGGGCATCGGCAATGTGGTGGCCGGGGCCATGAACCAGGCGTTCTTTACCCTGAGTCTGGGCATCGGCGCTATGGCCATCTTTGGCAGCTATATCGGCAAGGAGCGAGCACTGATGGGCGAGTCTGCCCGGGTGGCGGCACTGGACACGCTGGTGGCTCTGTGCTCCGGACTGATCATTTTCCCCGCCTGCTTTGCCTACGGTGTGCAACCGGACAGCGGTCCCAGCCTGATCTTCATTACCCTGCCCAACATCTTTAACCACATGCCCCTGGGGCGCGTGTGGGGCAGCCTGTTCTTTGTGTTTATGAGCTTTGCCGCCTTTTCCACCGTGCTGGGCGTATTTGAGAACATTGTGTCCTGCACCATGGATCTGTCCGGCTGGAGCCGCAAAAAAGCCTGCCTGTTCAACGGCATTCTCATGCTCCTGCTGAGTATGCCCTGCGTACTGGGGTTCAATGTGCTCTCCAAGTTCCAGCCTTTAGGGCCGGGCACCGGCGTGCTGGATCTGGAGGACTTTGTGGTGAGCAATCTGCTGCTGCCGCTGGGCTCTCTCATCTTTATTTTCTTCTGCACCTCCCGCTACGGCTGGGGCTGGAAGAACTTTACCAAAGAGGCCAACTCCGGCAAGGGACTGAAAGTGCAGCGCTGGATGCGTGGCTATATGTGCTATGTGCTGCCGGTACTGGTGGCCGTAATCCTGGTGCTGGGGCTGATCCGCCACTGATTAAGCGGCAGTCACGCCAAATTGTCGCATAAATGCAAACAAAAAGCCTTTTCTGCAATGGAAGTTGCAAAAAAGGCTTTCTTTTTTATCCGGAATAGGCTACTCTATATCTTAGGATCGTGTTGCCAAAAATCGAAAACGCAACCGGAACATATAGGGGGAAGCAATATGGAAGAAAAGAAGTATATCGGCCGCCGGGAACAAACCGGCTTTTTGGTGGGTCTCAGCGGCCAAAATATGGTCTATTCCCTAATTGGAGCGTCATTCTTTACTTATTTTATGACGGATATTGCCCTGTTCCCGGCACTGGTGGTCAGTGTGCTGCTGATCGTAATGAAAGTGTGGGACGGGGTCAACGATCCCATTGTCGGCTCCTTTATTGATAAACACACCTTCAAAAACGGCGAAAAGCTGCGGCCGTTTTTACGCTACACCCCGCTGCCGGTAGGGATCTTTACCGTGCTGCTGTTTGTGGTGTTCTCTACCAAAGAAGAGCTGTTGTGGCTGCGGGTCAGCTACTTTGTGATTATGTATATTTGTTGGGATCTGGCCTACACGGTACAAGATGTGTCCATCTGGGGCATTACCGCCGCCGTATCGCCCAATTCCAATGAGCGGGACCGGTTCGTCCAATGGGCACGCACCATCGGCTCCTGCGTATATAGCGCATTCAGCACCGTCATTCCCATGGCGCTGGAGATGATAGCCAACGCCACCGGGGCAAGTATGGCGCTGATGGCGCTGGTGTTTGCCCTGATCTTCGGGCTAGGCGGCTCCATGCTCAGCTACCGCTGCTATGCGGCACAGGAGCGGATCCATGTGGTGCAGGAGGTACAGCAGCAAAGCCTGTGGGAGAGCTTTTCCTTGCTGTTTAAGAACAAAATGCTGCTGCTTGTGACCCTTGCCAACCTACTGGGCGCTCTGGGCTTTGGCGCCAATTTGGTGACCTACTTCTTCAAGTACGAGATTGCCGCGGACTTTTTGGGCGAGAACAGCCTGATCGGCGCGCTGGGGCTGTCCACCATCTACTACATTATGACCGGGCTGCCGGGCTTTTTAGGTATGCTGGCGGCAGATAAGATCAAAAAATGGTGCCACGGCTATGTGAATGCTCTGATCGTGATGCAGGCCTGCAATATTTTAGCGCGCATTGCCGCGTACTTTATTGGCTTTGAGGGCAAGAATTTGTGGTTTGCCATGGCGGTGATCGGCCTGGGCGGTATTCCCCTGGGTGCCGCCTCCATTGCCCAAACCGCCATCTTCTGCGACAGCATCGACTATATGGAGTGGAAGACCGGCAAACGCACCGAGGGCATCACCTTCTCCATGCAGACCTCGTTTACAAAGATCTCCAGCGGTATTACCGCCGGGCTGGCGACCCTGGCGCTGCACCTGCTGCACTACAAGCCCATTGAGGGGGCGTCCACCTACCTGGGCACCCAAAGTGCCGCCTTTGACCGCTGGATCTGGCCGCTGGTGATTCTGACCCCGGCCATTGCCAGCCTGCTGTATATTGTCCCGCTGCTGTTTATCCGCTACACCCCCGCCCAACGGGCGCAGGTGGAGCAGGAGCTGAAAGCCCGCCGGGCAGCGACGGACAGCCAAAACACTTGATACACATAAAAAGAGCACGCAGTTCACACTGCGTGCTCTTTTTGTTTTTGTCTATTTCAGAGTCGTGTTGGCAGTAACAACCACCCGGTGTCAATCCCTCAGGGTGAACTGCACCTCCACCGGCTCACCGGCCTTACAGTGCAGGGTGCGTACCGTTTGGCCGCAGCGCACAGTCAACGTGCGGTCCACATCGGCGGTGAGCACCGCCTGCACCGTACCGGCCGCCAGATCCCATTGCAGCCGGGTAACAGTGGCCCGGTTGCGGGTCTTTAGTCCGGTGAGGGTGCCCCTGTCAAATCCGCTCTCCGGCAGCGCCGGCAGCAGTTCGATCTCATCGTCATTGGAGTACACCAGCGCCTCGTGCACAATGCCCAAATAGCCGATGGCAAAGTCCGTACAGTAACAGCTGCCCCGGTCATAGTCATGGTTGGTCATCAGGGAGTTGTACCGGATTTTATGGTTCATCAAATTCACCAGTGCGTCCGTCAAGGCAGCGCGGTCTTGCAGCCGGGCAGCGATCAGGCTGCGGTGCACCAGGGCGTGGGATGCCTCATTCTCGCTTTTCCGGTTCTCTACCGCCTGCTTGCAGGCAGCGGTCAGCCGGGCATTGCCCCGGGTCTCCATCAGCGGCCAGGCACAGTACAGGTGGCTCAGGTGCCGGTGCTCGTTATTCTCATCAAAAGCAGTCGTAGCCCATTCCTTCAGCGCTCCGGTATCGTCATACAGATAAGGCGGCAGGTTCGTTTCCAACTGCTTCCACCGACTTTGGTCCGCACCGGGATCCACATCGTTCATCACGGAAAGCAGCATTTCCATATTATCCCGGCAAGCAGCAATATCAATGGCGCAGTTGGCGTCTGACGGGCTGGCGTAATTATCCGGATTATTTTCCGGCGAATAGCTGGGCACAATGCAGTAACTTTCGCCCTTGCCCAGCGCCGTCTTTCCCTTTTCATAATGAATGGAGCCGTCCGCCGAAGTGTAATATTCCGGGGTCAGCAGCTGCGCCCAGTAGTTGGCGGCCTTGGTCAGCAGCGGGTAGAGAATATCCTCCTCCAGCCGCAGATAGCCCCGCCTCTCCATAGCTGCCACCTGGGCATCGGTCAGATCCTTTTCCGTTACAGACAGCACGGAGCGCAGCGCCTGCAAGTTGAATTCGTCGCTGAGGGGGATCTGTATATTGCCGTAGCTTTGCAGGGTCTCATACAGCGGGCGCAGCATCCAGGACGCCCCGGCGTTCCAGTACCGGAAGGGGTAGGGATAGCAGGTCTCCGTCAGCACCGCCTTGTCGCCATCCGTATTCACCGGCGCCTGAATAGCGTCTGTAAAGCCGTGGGTGGCCCGGGCATTTTCCTCCCAATCCGGCATCTGGCGCAGCAGGAAGTACACATAGCCTTGGGGGCCGCGGCTCATATTGGAGCTATTCAGCGCCGCCGTTTGCAGGTTCACATTGGCGTCCATGGTGTACTTGCTGCCCCAGCCGGTGTTCCACTCCCCGGTCCACATACCGTAAAGCCGCCCGGTAGAATACCCGGCGCAACACAGGGCTGCGTACCGCCCGGCATAGTAAGTACGCTGGGCCAGCGCCGCGTTGATCTTTTTCTTGCCCTTTTGCGCTTTTAGCAATGCCTCGTTGGACTGGAGATTCTCCTGGTCCAGGGTCAGGGTCACCGCGTCAAATTGGGGCTGGTACACCTTCAAATGTGCCGCCAGTGCGGCGTCATAATCAAAGGCACCGTCGGTGCTGTACCGGGCGGCCACCTTCTCCAGCTGCGCGCGCAGATCTGCCAGCAGCGGATACTCCGTCTGCCCGGCAAAGTCCGATAGCTTGCCCATCTCCAGGGTGTAGTCGCTAACGGTCAGCAGCACCAGTCCGGCAGCGCCGGTAATGCGCACCCCGGTATTGTCGCCAACAAACTGGCTCTCTTTGGTCTGCTTGTCCAGCGTCACCCGCTCTCGGGTGCCGCCCACCGGCAGCACATAGGTCAAGGAGGCGTAGCCGCCGTCCTTGCGCTCGCTGTTCTCATAATCCGGGTAATGGGCGATCATCCCCAGGGCACCGCCGTCGTCGGCTGTGACCTTTTTATATTGCAGGTCCACCTCTTCGCTTTTGCCAAAGTTGGCCAGGGTGGACAGATCGTCATAGCTGAGAGTCAGATCCAGCGCCGTACCTGCCGTGGACGGGTCCAGCCGGGTGATCACCACGCCGTCCGCCATGGAGGTGATGGAACGGCGCAGCCAGGTGCCGTTCTTGTCCGTATAGCGCACGCCCACTTGGCCGGTGGCGTAATCGGTGTAGCGCACATAATCCTTGGCATGCGCCTTGGTCTGCGCCAACCGTAATTGGCCGCCCGGGTGATACCGGTACACATCGTCATAACTGGCGTTGTCCGTAATATCCTGCCCTTTAATGATCTGCCGGCGCACCGTCTCCAGCTCATTTGCCGTGTCCGGGCAGGTGCGGGCATTTTTGTTCGGCAGCAGGAAGTGCATATTTTGGAAAATAAAGGTATCGCTGTACGGGTCGCCGCTGGTGACGAACCCTTGCAGTCCGTTGCCGGAGACCATACCCTGGCGCCAGCTGTCTGTCTTGTTGGTCTTATTGTCCTTCAGCGATGTGTAGGTGCTGCTGTAACTGACCTTTTGCAGGTCGCTAAACAGGTCTTTTACCACCGCTGTGTCCGTTTGTCCGGCGCAGGCAGCCAGCGAGGCCAGCAGCCCTGCTGTCAGCAGCAGGCACAGGCATTTTTTCAGTATAACTTTCATTTTTTTGTGTTCCCCCTCCCGGAGAGAATGCGCTTTCTTTGCTTCTGCAAAACCGATTGAAGCGCTTCTCGTCCTCATTATATCACAATCCTATCCCTGTACGCAACAAAAAGCGCCCTGCTGCTACAAGGCGCTTTTTGCATATCGCTTTTAATCCAAATCAAAGCTGCCGGTAAAGTCACTGTCCGGCTGCACGGCGGACAGGTAGTTCTCGTTTTGGTACACCTTTACATAGTCTACACAAAAGTCATCTGCCGCTGCGTCATCGTTGAACCGGCCGATCTTTTGGCCGTGGGGTCCCCAACCGTCGCCGGCATCGATCTCCACCGTCAGGCGCAGAAATTCCTTGACCCGAGACACATCGCCGTCCTTGGTGGCCCAGGTGGCCTTGCCGTCAATATAAAACACATAATAATCCGGCGTCCACTTAAGGGCAAAGGTATGGTAGCCGTCATACAAATTCTGCTCCAGATCGGTCACATACGGCGAGCTCTTGGCACTTTTGCCGTAGCCGTCCCACAGCAGCGCATGCCCCATTTTAAAAGTTTTGCTCTGCCGGAACGCGCTCTCGTACACATCGATCTCCGTGCCGTCCTTGCCGGCATTGCCTACCTGGCGCATATTGGAGGACTGCAGCCAAAAGGCGGACCAAAGCCCCGGGGAATCCGGGAGCTTTACCCGGCACTCAAAGTAGCCGAACGCCTGGGAAAAGAGCAGTTCGTCCGCTGTGCCCTTGTTGTTATTGTTGTCGCCGTTGATGCGGCGGGTCTCAATGCCGCCGGTAAACCGCCCGGCTGCCGGGCAGTCCCCGTCGCAGGAGTGGTTGGTCTCGTGGCGGGAATGGATAATCAAATTGGAGTCCTTCACCTCCACCATAGTGGGGCACCAGTAGCAGGCTTTGTCCGGGTGCTTTTTGTCTTGGCTCTGCCAGCGAACGGCGTGAGGCGAGGTGGTCCAAATTTCCTTGCTGCCGGTATAATTGTCGCCAAACTGAATGTTTTGGTTCAGTCCGTCGCCTTCAAAATCATCTTGGAACACCAAGTACCAGCCATCCTGCCCCAGAGTGGGCACGGACAGATCATAGTCAGTATTCTCTTTCCAGCTTTCATCCTGCTTTCCCTTGCTGCACCCGGCGACCAACAGGGCGGTACCGGTGAGCAGGCTCCCGGCCAGGGCCAGGGAGAGTATGCGTTTTACGTTCATTTTACCGCCTCCAGCGGCACTACTACGGCCGCGCTCTCTGCGCTCCAGGAGTCTATCGCTTTTATGGACACATACCGGGCGCTGTCCGGCACAGTGGCGGGTATACGCAGCTCCACGGTGCTGCTCATACGGGCCGAGCCAAGGACAAAATCGCTAAAGTAACTGACAGCGTCGATAGATTTAGTGCTGCCGTTTTTGTAATCCTTACTGTCTGGAGACAGGGCAGTGCCGTCCTTGTCGTACCGCTTTACCGTACCGTCATAGGCACATTCGTCAAAGGCAATGGGCTGCTCGTTCTTGTCCAAAAACTGCAAGGTGTAAGAATGGACGAAATCATCGTCCGTCCCGGCTGCAAAGGACAGCATCTTCTGCCCCTTACCGTTCACATCGGTGATGTTCTGTACCGTCAGGTGCAAATCACCGGGCAGAGTGGGCGCTGCATTTTGCGCCTTGCGATCGTCCGTATAAGTAAAGTTCTTGCCAAAGGGGGCAGAGATCACCCAAGGGGCTTTCAACGGCGTGCCGGTGTTGGCCTCCAACCGCTGCACCTCTACCCGGTCGGCAGATACAAGCATATACAGGCAGGCGGGGGTACTCTCCGCAATGCGGTTGCCGTAGGCGTCAACCGGGATGGAACCGTTAAATTTGCCCGCCTCCAGCTCAATATAATCCAGACTTTGCGTGCTCATGGCCGTGTAGCTGCCCTGCCAAATGGAGCGCTCGTCCGCCACGGTATAATGGGAGTGACCGGACAGGCTGATCACCTGGGGATAATCCTGCAGCACATCGTGAATATCCGCGTTGCCCCAGGCGTCCGAGCCGTACACCGTGTCTATCGGGTTCAGATGAGTGATCACAAAGATCGGCTTGGTGGGATCATCCAGCACCGCCTTATCCAGCTCCGCACGGATCCGGGTCTTGTTCCGATACGATTGGTCGTAGGTGCCGTCCGAGGAGCTCCAGCCGATAAAATGATAGCCGTTAATAATCTTATGGCTGTAAGGCAACTCGCCGGTGTACTTGGTAAAGCGGCGCTGCTGCTTCGCAGGCGTGGGAATTTCGCCGCAGTCTGCAAACGCAGGCAACCAGTAATCGTGATTGCCCATGATAAACACCTTAACAGGCTGCTTGTCGTCGCCCATCACACGGTCGTAAATCTCCTTAAATGCGGTCCAAGCTTTTTTTGTGCCCACATCGGTAAAATCGCCGCCGATCACCAACACATCCATGCCCTTCTCTTTCAGCATGGTCAAGGTCTTTTCAAAAGATTGGTACTGATGGGTGGTCTTGTCCGTATTGTCCGGCAGTTGCAAGTCGCTGATGACTCCCACCCGCAGGGCGCCGTTCTCTGTTCTTATCCGGTAGGTTTTTTCCGGCGCCGTCTTTCGACTGTAACCAAAATGCATGCCTATGGCTGCCCCCATCGCCGCTGCTACCGCTGTTACAGTAGAAATCACCAGCTTCGCTGTTTTGCTCATATTCTTTTTTCCTCTTGTTGTTCATTTTTCTATAATTTAACGCGCGCTTTTACACGTTTCACGCGCATCATCCGATCTCCAGTTCAAAACACAGGGGCAGCAGGGTGTCCGGGGTCTTTGGCAACTGCAATTCCAGGTACTTAGCGCTGCGGGTAAAGGGCACCTCACCCACTCCCAACCAGGTTACCCGGCGAATGTCCAGATCCTGCGCCGTGGTGCAAAAGGTGCGCAGCCGCACCGTTTTGTTCTTGCCCGGCAGCATTTGAAAGGCGTAGATCCGCCCGTCCTTGTAAGTAAATCGGAAGTCCCGAGGCGTGTACTTCTTGGCCTTGTTGTCCTGGAAGAAGCCCGCCTTGGCCCGCACCTTGCCCTCGCCGCAGCAGCGCCAAGGCATGGTGCCGTAAATGCCTTTGCCATTCACCGCCAACCAGTCGCCCAATGATTGAAGCACCCGGGTCTCCTCCTTCGTAATGGTACCGTCCGGCTTTGGTCCCACATTCAGCAGCATTCGTCCGTTTTTGCTGACAATATCAATGAGATCCGTGATCACATGGTAGGGGCTTTTGAATCGATTGTCCTTTGTATATCCCCAAGAGCGCTTGCCAATGGCGGTACAGGTCTGCCAGGGCACCGGCGAGATCTCCGTCAGCGTGCCTCGCTCCACATCCGGCATGGCACAGCCGGGGGCAAAGGCCTGCAATTTGTAGTTAATATCCACCTGCACGCCCCAGGTCTCCGCCTGATTATAATAGTAAGCGGCAAAACGCTTTAAGTAGGGCTTGAACGCCAAATTGTGGATCCACCAGTCAAAGTACACCACCTGGGGACGGTAGCGATCCACCATCTCGCAGCAGCGCACCAGCCAGTCCTCCAGATAGACCTCTGTGGGGCCCTCGGTGCGGCAGTCATTGGCCGTGGCGCTCATTTTGTAAGAGAGCAGGGCATCGCTGTCCTTGGCCGGGCCGTAAAAATCCCCATAGGCCGGGTCGCTCACATCGCTGGGGATCCGCCGCCCGTTGTTCATAAAGAAATAATGCTCCGCCCGGTGGTTGGAGGCACAAAACACCAGTCCCTCCCCTTGGCAGGCGCTTTTCAGCCGGCCCAGCACATCTTGATGGGGTCCCATCTCCACACTGTTCCAGCGGTTAAAATCCGTTTGATACATAGCAAATCCATCGTGATGCTCCGCTACCGGCATCACATATTGCGCCCCTGCCGCGCGAAAGAGCTTGGCCCAGGCTGCCGGATCAAACTTCTCTCCCTTGAACATGGGGATAAAATCCTTGTAGCCGAATTGATCCGGCTTGCCGTAATGAGCCACATGGTAGCGGTAGCTGGGAGTCTTTGGGTCATACATCTCTCTGGAATACCACTCGTTGTGGTAGCCGGGCACACTGTAAATCCCCCAGTGAATAAAAATGCCCAGCTTGGCGTCCTGATACCAGCCGGGCGTGGCGTGACGGCTCAGGCTGCCCCAGTCCGCCTTGTACGGACCGGCGGCAATCACCCGGTCAATCTGCGCCAAATATGCTTGCTTATCCATATAGTTCTCCCCCTCGCGCCCCACCGGCGCTCTATTCTATATTATAGATTATATACCCAAATCCCGGCGGGGAAAACCCACGATCCGGCACAAAACATACATTTTTCGGAACACTGGCAAATTTATGTAGTCAAAACAGATCCTCTACCCCATTTGATTCACGAAATAAGGTCAACAGATCCGCATACCCGGCCATACGCTCCACCCGGGTCACGCTACTGTCTACCATATTCACAGAATTCACAGACTGCACTGCGCCCTGGGGCAGAACCATCACCTTGGCAACGCACAGAAAAACGGCAACGAGCAGCACCGCCTCAAAACGCAAGACAAATATGCAAAAGCCCCGAAAGCCGGTCGTCCAGTTGCCCCGCCGTAGAGAAAAGCGGGCGCAAAGCACACCGTAAAGCAGCACACCGGTAACCATATCCTGCACCAGCCAAACCGCCTGTTTTCCATACGCCGCGGTCACGCCCCTGCCGTAAAGCAGCAGCGCCAGCCACACGCCGACGGTGAGGATACCCATAAGAGCCACCCACACCCGGCTGCCCTTACCCACGGCAGCGGTCAGCCCGGCGCACCGGGCCGCCCACAAAAAGGCAAAGAGCAAAAAGGCCAACTGCCCGCTCTGCCGCACCAAGTCAACCGGCAACAGAAAAGACCCGCCATAAATCACCCAATCAAGAACCAATCTGGCCGCCAGCACGCCGCCTACGGTGCGCAGCCAGGGCTTGGCCCCAAAGGGCGCCACCGTTTTCGGCCCCAAGCTGCTGCGGCAAATGCCTGCCAGCAGCAGAGAGAACAACACATAATAAAGCAGGCGGGTCAACAACTGCCACACCCCGCCCGCTGCCGGCAGCTGTAACAGGCAGGTATGATAGGGCTGCCAAATGGCATAAAATACCGGCGCCAGCGCCAAAGTCAATACGCATAAGATCGCCCGGTACACGCCCGGTGCTTTTGACCGCTTATCCATCCGACTTCCTCTTTTCATTACTGAATCACAGGTTCAGTATAAACAAAGTCCGTCTGCCTTGTCAACCCCCGCCCGCTTTACAAACGCACCGGGGCATGTTACTATAAATACAAACCACAAAAGGAGCGATGGAAATGGAGCAAAACGAGAAGTGGCTGAACTGGGCAGTGGAACTGCAAAGTCTGGCGCAGGCGGGGCTGTTTTACACCAAGGATCCCTTTGATAAGGAGCGCTACGCCCGCATACGGGAAATCACGGCGGAGATGCTCAGCGCCAAAACCGGCGTGTCTGTAGAAAAGGTGAAAGACATTTTTTGCACCGACACCGGCTACCAAACCCCCAAGCTGGATACTCGCTCTGCCATCTTTAATGACCGGGGCCAAATTCTGCTGGTGCAGGAGAACGACGGCCGCTGGAGCCTGCCCGGCGGATGGGTAGATGTGAATGTCTCTGTGACGGAGAACGCCGCCAAGGAAGTGCTGGAGGAGGCGGGGCTGCAAGTCAAAGTAGACCGGGTGATCGCCATACAGGATCGGGAGAAGCACAACAAGCCGATCTACGCCTACAAGGTGTGCAAGATTTTTCTCCATTGCACGGTGCTGTCCGGTGCCTTTCAGGAAAATATAGAGACCGTGGGCAGCGCTTACTTTGACCGCACCGCCCTGCCGCCCCTAGCGGAGGAAAAGAACAACTGGGAACAGGTGGAAATGTGCTTTGACGCCCACGCTGCCCGCCACTGGGAAACACCGGTAGATTAGCATTGACACGCCCGGCGCCAAATGCTATACTCATAAAGACAATTTAGCGTGCGTTTGGTGCCTTTGCGCGCCCCGCCAAAGGCTGAAAAGGGAATCCGGTGGGAATCCGGAGCAGCCCGAACCTCTACTGTATTTGCCGACAAGAAAGCACCGCCGTTTGGGTAACGGCAGCCATTGCTCCCCCGGGAGTGAGAAGGCCGCTTTTGCGAATGAAGCATAAGTCAGGAGACCTGCCGCGCACGAGCTGTTGTTTGCGGTGCTTTAGGTTGGAAGTGCAGTTTTGCTTTAGAACGGGATCATTCTAAGGCTCTTTTTGCGTACCCATACTATCCGTGCCGCCAGATCGGCACGGCTTTTTTGTGCCGCAAAAGGAGGAGAAAAATGAAAAAACACATGACCCGCAGCCTTTGCTGCCTGCTGGCCCTGCTGCTTTGCCTGGGCAGCGCCATCTACACCCCGGCAGCCCAGGACGACCAGACCCAGGTGTCCTTTACCGTGACCCTGGCCACCGGCAAGGCCACCGACTACGCCACCCTAAAGGTGCAGGACAAGGACGGCAAGACCATGCCCTGCCAGGAGGACGAGTACGGCTACGACACCTACGACTACCTGCTGCCCACCGGTGACTACACCTACACCGCCACTTACCAAAGCGGCAGCCAGACCGCCAGCGGCAGCTTTACCGTTGCTGCCGGCGAGAGCCGTCGGATCCCGGTACAGCTGACCTACACCCAATACAAGGTGCGGTTCAACACCACCCCGCAAAACGCCACGGTGGCGCTGTACAAAAACGGCGCTTCCGGCGCCTATGGCGACCCGATCCTGCCGGACGAACAGGGGTACTATACCATCATCTTCGGTCAGTACCACTACACCGTCAGCGCCGAGGGCTACACCCCCGTCAGCAAGACCTTTAACGCCACAGACACCGCGCTGAAAAACAACAACTATGTGATCACCGTTAAGCTGGAAAGCCCGGCAGACAAGCTGCTGACCCAGGCGGACAACGCCCTGTTCAACGTCTCCGGCGACGGACTGGCGATGATCGAGTACAGCGGCGTGCACAGCGACCCGGACTTTGGTCATTATGCAGACATTGACTCCGACGATCAGGATGTAAATGTACAGAGCGCCATTGAAGCATACCTGGCCAAAAAAGTGAAGTCCGACTACCCGATCACCGTAACGGTGGACAAGGTAGAGAACGACGAGTGGGACGAGGACTACACCGTGATCGACAAGAACGGCAAGATCCACTACGACGCCGTTACCGAGGATATGCTGAACTTTGACGAGACCGGTGCAGAGCTGACCGTCTCCGTGACCCTCACCTGCCTGCAAAGCACCAAGGAAAGCGAAGTGACCGTGCTGGTGCCCATGCATACATACAGCCGCCAGGAGCGCCTGGACGCGGCTGCCAAAAAGGCTGCCGATCTGCAAACCCTGCTGGGCGACAACACCGCCGCCGACCGGGTGACCGCACCGGTGAACCTGCCTACCGGCGACGACGACTTTAGCTACTACGGCATTGTTACCGGCTGGACCAGCGCCCACCCGGAGGTGATCGACCCCGCCACCGGCGCTGTGACGCCCGCCAAGGCAGACACCACCGTCACCCTGACGGTCAAGGCCTTTTACACCGCCGCCCAACTGGAAGAAGCCGGTTTTCTCTTTGATCCCGGCCCCTTGGGAGACAACCAAAGCCTGCAAACGGTGACCCTCACCGTGCCCGGGACCGGCGAGCCGGAGCCGCCCACTGATCCGGAAGGCCCCACTAATCCCCAGCCACCTACGGACCCGGAAGGTCCCACCGACCCGGTACAGCCTACGGACCCCGCGGCGCCCACCGATCCGGTGAACCCCACACAGCCTACTACAACGGAAGAAACCACCACCAAACAGGCGGAGACCACCACAAAGTCCGCCGCCAAAAAGAACACGGCCAAATCCCCCTCCACCGGCCACACCGGCGCTGCTGCCGGCGCAGTGCTGTGCGGTGCTGCGCTGCTGGTGCTGACCGCCGCCAAGCGTAAGCACACGGAGGAATAAAAAAAGCGCTTGCCTGTTGGGGCAAAGACGGATATAATAAGAAAGGGCAACGGTGCACAAGGCTCCGTTGCCTGTTTTTTTATCCACTCCGCAAGGGAGGAGAAGTGTATGAATATTTTTGAGATTTTAGGCCCGGTGATGGTGGGGCCGTCCAGCTCTCACACCGCCGGTGCGGTGCGGATCGGCTACATCTCCCGCCAACTGCTGGGGGAACCGGTTAAGGACGCCACCCTGGGGCTGTACGGCTCCTTTTGGCTCACCGGCAGCGGCCACGGCACGCCCCTGGCACTGATCGCCGGGCTGTGCGGTATGCACCCGGACGACGCCCGGATCCCCCGGGCTTTTGCCGTTGCCAAGGCTCGAGGCATGACCTTTCGGCTGGAGCAGGCCAAGCTGAAGAACGCCCACCCCAACTCCGTGCAGCTGCACCTGGTGGGCGAAAGCGGCAAGGTGCTGGACCTGATCGGCCAGTCCCTGGGCGGCTCCATCATCAATATTGCAGAGATCGACGGGCTGGAGGCCAACGTAAGCGGCGACTACCCCACCCTGATTGTCAGCAACACCGATGTGCCCGGTATGGTAGCCAAGATCAGCGCCTTACTGGCACAGGCAAAGGTGAATATTGCGGAAATGCGCCTGTACCGCTCCGGGCGGGGCAAGCGGGCCGCCTTTATTGCCGAATGCGACCAAGAGATACCCGCCGCCACCATTGCCGCTATTCGCGCCCTGGAGGGCATTAAAAAAGTCAGTTATCTGAGTTTGGAGGAAACGCCATGCCGTACCATTCAATAGACGAGATCCTACGCCGCTGCCGGGACCGGGCGTGCCCCTTTTGGCAGGTAGTGCTCACCACCCAGGCCAAGGAAACCCAAGTACCGGAGAGTGCCGTGCTGGACCAAATGGACCAAATGGCAAAGGCCATGGAGGACTCCATCACCCAGTACGACCCGACAGCGGTGACCACCGGCAAAATGGGCGGCCAAAACGGTGCCCGGCTGGTGGAATATAACCAAAAAGGCGATACCCTGTTGGGGGACTACCTGTCCGCGGTGATCGCCGCAGCGGTGCAGGTGGCAGAGAGCAACGCCTGTATGAAGCGCATTGTAGCCGCCCCCACTGCCGGCAGCTGCGGGGTAATTCCAGCCGTGCTCATCACCTATCAGAAACAACAGGGTCTGCCCCGCCGAGAACTGCTGCGTGCCCTGCTGGTCAGTGCCGGGCTTGGTAGTGTAATCGCCGAGAACGCCTCCATCAGCGGTGCCCAAGGGGGCTGCCAGGCAGAGATCGGCTCTGCAGCCGCCATGGCCGCCGGTGGTCTGGTATATTTGGCAGGGGGCGACAACGACGCCATTGCCCAGGGCGCCGCTATGGCGCTGAAAAATATGCTGGGACTGGTGTGCGACCCGGTAGCCGGGCTGGTAGAGACCCCCTGCATTAAGCGCAACGCCGCCGGCGCCGCCAATGCGGTGGTGGCCGCCCAAATGGCGCTGGCGGGGATCCAAAGTGTGATCCCCCCGGACGAGATAATTGATGCCATGTACGAGATCGGCTGCCAGCTGCCCGCCTGCCTGCGCGAGACCTCACAGGCCGGACTGGCCACCACTCCCACCGGGCAAAAAATTGCCGAAAAGCTGGGGCAAAACCAGTTCTAAACTGTAAAGAAAAGCAAAACCGCCCGCTGCACAAAGCAGCGGACGGCCTTTTTTATCCCCAGGGCGACTCAGCCCAGCGCCACATCCATGGCCATCATCAAGGCAAAGCCAGCAGCAGCGCCCATGGTGCCGGTGTGGCCGTGGGGACCGGTTTGGGCCTGGGGGTTCAACTCCTCCAGCACCACATACACCATCGCCCCGGCGGCAAAAGCCAACAAAAACGGCAACACCGGACGCAGCAGGGCGGTGAGCAATATGGTCAGCACCGCGCCCACCGGCTCTACGGCACCGGACAGCACCCCATACACAAAGGAACGGCTGCGAGAGCAACCGTCGCTGCGCAGCGGCGCCGCCACAATGGTGCCCTCCGGAATATTTTGCAATGCGATTCCGACCGCAAGGGCAAAGGCGTCCGCCGGCGTAATAGCCCCGTCACCTGCCAGCATACCGGCAAACGCCACGCCCACCGCCATACCCTCCGGCACATTATGCAGAGTTACCGCCAACACCAACAAAAAAGAATTGGCGCCTGCCGTGCCCGGCTTTGGCTCTAAATGCAGCCGAGCCGTAAGCTGATCCAGTCCCAAAAGGAACCCGATCCCCACGAGAAAGCCGACCACAACCGGCAGCCAGCTGCCGGACAGCTCCAAAGCAGGCAGCAACAATGACCAAACGGAGGCTGCCAGCATCACGCCGGAAGCAAAGCCCAACAAAATCTTTTGCACCCGGGGCGGAATATTGGATTTGAAAAGAAACACTGCGGCTGCGCCCAGCGCCGTGCCCACAAACGGAATGGCCAGCCCTACGGCAGTCTGTAAAACAGGGGTCATTGCGTGTTCTCCTTTTTTCTGCGTTCTAAGTTAGTTGCGACTAACCTCTTACAGTTTATCAAATTTTTGTCCCGGACGCAATCCCTTTTTTCAAAGACGAAGATAGGAAGTTGTCGCCGGGAGCCGTCAGACTATACTATGTGCGCAGCGAACCAAGCGTGCATATCCACACACCGGTAGTTCGTATATACCGGGCAATGCAACCGGCGGTGTACCAACGCATTGTCACACCATATATGCCGGACAGCGCCGGGTCGGGCAAAAGTAGCCACAAAACCGGGCATAAAAAATCAGCAAGGCAAACCTGCCTTACTGACTTCTTTTGCACACCACAGCGGGCAATACCCTCGGGAGCACTCATTATTCGCTTTGTTTATCGCCCGGCGGCAAAGCTACGCACACGGAATTTGGCGCCGGTGCTTTCGCACACTTGGCGCGACTTCTCAATATCCTCCGGCGAAATCACATCCACCACCGTCATACGCACATCCGGGCAGTGCGCCACACATTCCCGAGTGAACTGCAGCATGGCGTCAAACGCCTTGCCGCCGTAGCAGTTGCGGGTAATTTTGTCGTACTTCTCTGCCGTAGGCTCGTTGAGAGACACGGAAATGCTGTCAAAATGACGGCACAGCAGCTCTGCGGTGGGCTTGCCGTTGATTAAATCCGACAGGCCGTTGGTATTCAGCCGCAGGTGAATCTTTGGGTTCACCGTGCGCAGATAATCCGCCGCTTGCAGCAGGTGGTCCAGCGCATTGGTGGGCTCGCCGTAGCCACAAAACACCGCCTCGTCCGTGTGGGCAAAATCGTAAGCGTCAATCGCCGCCTTGATTTCCTCCCAGGTAGGCTCCGTGTCAAACCACATTTCCTTCGCATCGCCCACAGCGTCGCCCTTAGAGCGAATGCAAAACGCGCAGTTACAGGGGCACTGATTTGTAATATTCAGATACACACCGTCGTAATAGCGATAAACAATATCAGCCATTGAGATAACCCTTCAATCTTTTGTAAATTCCGGCCTTGTCCAGCGCCAGCGCCAGTACAATAAACACCACTGCACTGCCTACCGCCTGAATGGCATTGGCCGGTATATCTGCGATGGCGCCCTCCCGGTACAGCACCAGATCCGCCACATAGTAGCCGCCAACAGTAATGGCACCGGACAGAATGGTGCACAGCGCCGTCCACACCGTCAGCAATTTATTGCTCTTATTATATAATGCAACAAAGGGAATTGCAATAAGGAATTTGATGATGGCAGAGGGAATGGCATAGGTGGCAAACCCGCTGGCAAGATCAGAAAACGCAGCGCCGATGGAAGCAGCCAGGAACGCCCAAGGCCCCAGCAGCAGCCCGCTGAGATAAATCATGGCGTCGCCCACATGAATATAGCCGCCGGCACCGATGGGAATGTGCAGCATGGTCAGACCGAACACCATGGCGGCGAACAGCGCCGTGAATGAAATCTTTTTTACCGTCTTGTTCATAACAGATCCTCCATAATCTTTTCAAAATCCACGCCGTCCCGGGGGTCTGTACCGTGGGTAACGGCGATGGCGTGGCTGAGAAAATCCACCGCCTGTTTGGCTGCCTGTGCCGGCGTCCGGCCACGAAGCAAGCCGCCGGTGAATACAGAAACAAACAGATCGCCGGTGCCGCTAAAGGAACCGGGGCGCAAGGGCGCTGCCAAGTCTGTGCAGTCCCCGCCTGCAAACACCAAGGTGTGGATCTCCGTTCCCTGCCGATAGCCGGTGACCGCCACCACCCGATGATCCTCTGCCAAACGGGCGCCCATTTGCCGCACCGCCGCCGGGTCCTCGGTATACTCCGCCCCGCACAGCAGCGCCAGTTCGTTTACATTGGGCGTGAGCACATCTGCCTGTGCTGCCAGGCGGCGCACCGCATTACACCGTGCTTCATCAAACCCATCGTACAGGCTGCCGTCGTCCGCCATGATCGGGTCCACCACCAGGAGCGTATCCGCCGTGCGGTGGACAGCCAGAAAGTCCGCAATGCAGTCCCCCTGGGCCGGATTGCTGAGAAAGCCGGTGATGATGCCGTCCGGCTGTACCTCTTGCCAGTCCGCAGTAAATTGGGGCATAAAGCCGGTCAAATCCTCCATAGAGTAACGGTCATAGCCGGTTTGGCGGGTAAGCACCGCCGTAGGCACCGGGTGCACTCGCACGCCCATAACAGTCAGCACCGGAATGGCCGCCATCAGCGAGCAGTTGCCGTAGCCGGAAAGGTCGTTAAAGACCACGCAGTTTTTCAAATTCTCGCCCCCTTGCTTTTCCGTTATATATAGTATATACTAATTTTGACAGGAATAAAAGACACAAAAGCCCTGATTTTTTAAGGTACAGTTATGCTAAAATACACCCAAGCCTACACCATGTTTAAGGAAATGATCGCCGACGGGCGACTGCGCCGGGGGGAACGGATGCCCTCTATTCGCCGGGCGGCGGAGCTTTACCGGATCAGCCGCACCACCGTGCAGAATGCTTACTTTCAGTTGGCGGCGGAAGGCTATATTTACGCCAAGCCCCAAAGCGGCTACTTTGTGGCGGGTGGTCCTAAGGCACCGGCGACTCCCATGCCCCGCCCGCAGGTGCAGACACCGCCTCGGCTGGATCTCACCGGCAACAGCGCCGATCTGTCCAGCTTTGACTTCTCCCTATGGCAGCGCTACATTAAGAGTGCCTTGCGCCAGCGGCAGCGGCTGCTCACTTACAGCGAGCCGCAGGGAGAGTACGACTTGCGGTGCGCCTTGGCAGACTATGTGCGGGAGCGGCGCAATGTGGTCACTGCGCCGGAACATATTGTGGTAGGCGCCGGGGTGCAAATGCTGCTGGAGATCCTCTGCGTGCTGCTGAAAGGGCGACGCACCGTGTCCTTCCCGGACGGCAGCTTTGTACAGGGCAGCACCGTGTTTGCCGCCCACGGCTACACCGTGCGCACCCGGTACAAGGACGCAGACATTATCTATGTATCTCCCTCCCACATGAACCGGCAGGGGGATGTGATGCCCATTCAGCGGCGGCTGGAGCTGTGCGCCCACTCGGCAGATACCGGCGCGGTGGTGATCGAGGACGACTTTGAAAACGACTTTCTATACAGCAGCACCCCCACCCCCTCGCTGTACGCCCTGGGCAGCGGCAATGTGGTGTATATGGGCGCCTTCTCCGCCCTGCTGCTGCCGGGCATTCGCATCAGCTTTATGGTGCTCAGCCCGGCGCTGGCCGCCGCCTACCATCAAATGAAAGACACCTTTGCCCAAACCGCGTCCAAGACGGAGCAGATTGCCCTGTGCGCCTACCTGCGGGACGGAAATATGAAGTCCCGCACCAAAAAAATCCGCCGTCTGTACACCGGCAAAGCCAAGACCCTGTGTGCCCTGCTGGCAAAGGCCCTGCCGGACCATCCGGTGCGCGTGGGCGAAAACGGCCTGCAGGTGCAGATTGAAACGCCGATGCTGCCGGACAGCGCCCCTTTTGAGCTGGCGGGACTTGCCTTGTATATTGTAAAAGAAAAAAGCGGCAAAAATATAGTGGTGGTCTCCCCCTCTGCCGTGCCTGCCGATCGACTGGAAGAAGCCGCCCACGCCGTGGCTGCCGCCCTGTACAAAGCGGAAAAAGCGGTGAAAGCAAAGTAAAGTAAAAATATTTACTAACAGGGACAAGTTTGGTACTCTGGCTGCCAGTCCCATTGTGCCTACCCTTGGGAATTGCTACAATGAAGTTGCAATTTGAAGGAGGTACAACGCCATGAAAAAATACACTGTAAAACACCTGATCACATCCGCCCTGCTGAGTCTGACCGCCCTGGTCGTGGGCTACGCCCTGCTGAGCCTGCCCTTCCGGCTGATGGACTGGCTGGACCCCACCCAAATGAAGCTGGTGTTCGCCGCCGAATTTGTGCTATATATCACCGTGCTGGGGCTGGTGATCACCCGCAGGGAAAAGAAATTGGCTGCCAAAAAAGCCGCCTATGCCCGCAGACAGCGCCGCCGCGCCCGGCTGGCACGGCAAGACGCCACTGCCCGCCGCCTGGTTTCCACCACCACTGCAAACGCCGGCCACATTGCCGCTTAAAACAAAATATGCTATAATAGGCCTGTACAAAAACAGGTCTATTTTTTTACCCAAGGAGCAGGCTTATGGAACCTATCAGCCCCAAACACATCACCGTAACCGACCCCTTTTGGGCGCCCCGGATCCGCACAGTAGCTGACATCGTACTGCCCTACCAATGGCAGGTGCTGCACGATCAGGTGCCCGGTGCGCCAAAGAGCAGCTGCATCGCCAACTTCCAAAAGGCCGCTCATGCCATTGCCGCAGCAAAAGCCGGTGACCCCCGACCCACCTACCCCACGGACAAATGGTATTATGATGACAAGAACAGCCAAGAGAACGCCTTTATGGGATGGGTGTTTCAGGACAGTGACCTGTACAAATGGCTGGAGGCCGCCGCCTATGCCATACCCTACGGCAACCGAGCGTACCTAACTGAAAAGAGCCGGGAAGCGGTGGAGATCATTGCCGCCGCCCAGGAGACGGATGGCTATTTGGACACCCTGTATTCCATCAACGGCCTGCAAAACCGATTTACCAACTTAAAGGACTACCATGAGCTGTACTGCTTCGGCCATCTGGCCCAAGCTGCCTGTGCCCGGTGGACCATGCAGGGAGAGCGGGACCTATTGGATATTGCCTGCCGAGCAGCGGACTGCATTTGCCGCACCTTTGGCAGAGGAAAGCGCCCCGGCTATCCCGGCCACCCGCTGGCAGAGCTGGCACTGGTACAACTGTATGAGGTCACCGGCAAGGCGGACTATTTGCAAACAGCCGACTTTTTTATTCGCACGCGGGGCACCCGACCGCTGTTTTTTGACAGGGAACGAGGCGTTGACACCGACGGCAGCGACTATATTTATAACCAGGCCCACTGCCCGCTGACCGCACAAACAACTGCCGTGGGCCATGCGGTGCGAGGCGTGTACCTATATGCCGGGGCAGCCGCCGTGGCAGAGCATACCGAAAACCGGGCGCTGCAAGCCGCCTGCGAAACGCTGTGGCAAGATCTGTGTCGCACCAAACTGTATGTGACCGGTGCGCTGGGCCAGACGGCTGTGGGCGAGGCTTTTGGCCCGGCCTATTATCTGCCGAACGACCTGGCGTATGGGGAAAGCTGCGCCTCTGCCGGGCTGGTATTCTTTGCGCAGCGGCTGTACCGTTGCCACCCGCACGCTGCGTACGGCGCCGTAGCGGAGCTTGCCCTGTGGAACACAATTGCCGGAGCCATGAGCACCGACGGCTGCCACTTCTACTACGCCAATCCACTGGAGGCGGAGCGTGTACTGAACGATACCGTACCGGAGCGCAAACGCCAGGCGTTGCGCCGCCAAAACTGGTTTGACTGCGCCTGCTGTCCACCCAATGTGGCGCGGGTCACTGCCGGGATCGGACAATATGGGTTTTATGCAGACGACAGCACTCTGGCTATTGAGCTGCCCTTGGGTGCGCAGGTGGACACGCCTTTTGGGCATCTGCAAATCATCTCTGCCCTACCGGAAAGCGGTGACTTCACCATAAAGATCACCCGGCTAAAGCGACCCTTTACTCTACGGCTGCGTCTGCCGGACTGGTGCAAATGTCCTACCCTGGACGGCCAACCGGTTACGGCAAAGGACGGCTACTATGTGCAGCAGATCACTGCCCCCACCATCTTGGACTTTTGCTTTGCCCCCACGGTACGGCTGCTGTACAGCAACGCCCGGGTAGGCGCCAATGCCGGGCGGGTGGCACTCAGTCGGGGCGGTCTGATCTATGCGCTGGAGACCCAAGGTGCTCCCTCTATCCACGCCCTTACTTTGGACTCCAAATCACCGATCGTCTATCGGGACGGCTGCCTACTAGCCGCGGGCACCTGTCTGCAAGGCGACGATCATCTGTACACCACATCACCGCCAAAGGCCGTGCCCCGCACCCTTCGTTTCATCCCCTTCTGCCGCAGACTAAACGGTCAGGAGGACCAAATGGCCGTGTGGGTACGCACAGCAGACTGAACAAAAAAGAACGGCACTGCCTGCAACTGCAAGCGGTGCCGTTTTTTGATTTTACAAGAATTATAACATCATATCCACAATGCTGTCTGCCAGCGCTGTGGGGTTCTGCACATCCAGCCCGCTGATGAGCCGCGCCTGATCGTACAGGATCTTGGTGTATTTCTTCAGCGTTTCCGGATCGTCCTTTAACAGGGCGAACAACTTCTCTGCCAGCGGGTGCTTATCGTTGATCTCCAGCACCAGCTGGGCCTTGGCGCCCTGGCCGCCGCCGGGCATACTGCTGAGCACTTTTTCCATCTCCATGGACAGGTAACCCTCTGCCGACAGGCACACTGCGTGGCTGCCTAAGTTGCCGGAGAATTTCACGGCGCTGACTTCCTCGCCGAGCGCCTCTTTCATCGTGTCCAGCAAACCCTTGGCGTCGGCATTCTTTTGCTCCATGGCTTTCTTTTCATCTTCGCTTTCCAAATTCAGGTCGTCCTTCGTAATGTTAGCGAACTTCTTGCCATCGTACTCCATGAGCATTTGCAGGGCAAACTCATCTACATCGTCCGTCAGGTACAGCACTTGGTAACCCTTGCTCAGTACCGCGTCCGTCTGGGGCAGCAAAGCGATCTTCTCCGCCGTGTCGCCACAGGCATAATAAATGGTATCCTGCCCCTCGGCCATACCGTCCACATACTCTTTCAGGGTCATCATACCCTCCCCGGCAGAGGATCTGAACAGCAGCAGGTCTTTCAGGTCGTCCTTCTCGGCCCCGTAGTTGGCATACACGCCGAATTTCAGCTGCACGCCAAAGGTCTTAAAGAATGCCTCATACTTCTCCCGCTCATTCTTCAGCATGCGGGTCAGCTCATTCTTGATCTTGCGGTTAATGGCCTTGGCAATGATCTTCAGCTGATGATCGTGCTGGAGCATCTCACGAGAAATATTCAGGCTCAGGTCTGCACTGTCAATGAGCCCGCGCACAAAGCTAAAGTGATCCGGCAGCAGATCCGGGCACTTCTCCATAATCAGCACGCCGTTGGAGTATAGCGCCAGCCCTTTTTCAAATTCCTTGGTGTAGTAGTCAAAAGGCGGGTTCTTAGGGATATACAGCAGGGCGTCAAAGGTGGCTTGGCCCTCGGTCTTAAAGTGCATCACATCCACCGGATCCTCATAGTCGCCAAAGCGCTGCTTGTAAAATTCGTTGTAGTCCTCCGGCTTTAGCTCGCTTTTGGCCTTACGCCACAAAGGCACCATAGAATTTAAGGTCTCGTCCGCCACCTCTGTCACGGTCTCGCCCTCTTTGTCCGGGTTCGGCACCTGGTGGCTCATCTGCATGATAATGGGATAGCGGATATAATCGCTGTATTTCTTCACCAGGCCCTGAATCCGGTACGGCTCCAGGAACTCGTCGTAATTTTCTTCCTCGGTGTTCTCTTTCAAATGCAGGGTGATCACCGTACCGCAATCTGCCTTGTCGCAAGGCTCTAAAGTGTAGCCGTCTGCGCCGGTAGAGGTCCAGCAGTTGGCTGTATCTGCCCCAAAGGCCTTAGACTCCACGGTCACCTTGTCCGCCACCATAAAGGCGGAGTAGAACCCAACGCCGAACTGGCCGATCACTTCTACATCGTCGGCAGCCTTGGTGTCGTTCTCCTGCTTAAAGTTCAGGGAGCCGGACTTGGCGATGGTGCCCAGGTTCTGCTCCAGTTCTTCGCCGGTCATACCGATGCCGTTATCTGTCACGGTCAGGGTGCGGGCGTCCTTGTCCACCGCCAGGCGAATGTGAAAATCGCTGCGGTTCATACCCACCGTGTCGTCCGTCAAAGAGCGGAAGTACAGCTTGTCCAGCGCGTCGGAGGCGTTGGAGATCAGCTCCCGCAAAAAGATCTCCTTATGGGTATAAATGGAGTTGATCATCATATCCAGCAGCTTTTTAGACTCTGCCTTGAATTGCTTTTTTCTCATTCAAATCACCTTTGTTATTTCAGAATTAGCACTCTTTGACTTCGAGTGCTAATTGTTATTATAATCCAATTTTTTCATTTGTCAACCCCGGGGGCAAAAATCCACATTTTAACCGCAAAAAGGCGCAAAAAAGCCCGGCTCCGCAGAGCCGGGCAATGGGTGATCCGGATTTACGCAAAAGGATTTTCCGTAGGATAGAGCATACCCTGGGGCTGATTAAAGCCCACATCGGTAACGCCCAGGCACCGCAGCACATCAAAGATGGCCTTGCCGTAATGGCCAAAAGCCACTGCCCCATGGTGGGGGAAGTTCTTCTCAATGAGCACATGGCGATAGAACCGACCCATTTGGGGAATGGCAAACACGCCGATGCCGCCAAAGGAGCGGGTAGGTACCGGCAGCACCTCGCCCTCTGCCACATAGCCCCGCAGCCGGCAATCCGCCGTGGACTGGAGCCGGAAGAAGGTGATGGGACCGGGGGCAATATCCCCCTCCAGGGTGCCGTTGGTGTACTCCACCGGCAGGGTGCGCGCCATGATTTTCTGGTACTTCATCTCGCAGGTGGACAACTTGCAGGCCGGAGTGTTGCCACAGTGGAAGCCCATAAAAGTATCTGTCAGGCTGTACGGATACGCGCCCTTGATCTTCTCCGCATACAGATCGGCCGGCACGCTGTTGTTAATATCCAGCAGGGTCACCGCGTCCCGACTGACGCAGGTGCCTATAAACTCGGACAACACGCCGTAAATATCCACCTCGCAGGACACGGGAATGCCCTTGGCGGTCAGGCGGCTGTTTACATAACAGGGCACAAACTGGAACTCCGTCTGGAATGCAGGCCAGCACTTGCCGGCAATGGCCACATACTTGCGCGCGCCCTTGTGGGTCTCCACCCAGTCCAGCAGAGTCAGCTCGTACTGCGCCAGCTTGGCCAGGATCTCCGGCTTCTTATTGCCCTCGCCCAACTCTTCCTCCATCTCCGCTACCACATCGGGAATGCGGGCGTCCCCGGCGTGGGCGTGGAACGCAGCGTACAGATCCAGCTCGCTGTTCTCCTCAATCTCAATGCCCAGCCGATGCAGGGGCGCGATAGGCGCGTTGCAGGCCAAAAAGTCCTGGGGACGGGGGCCGAAGGAAATGATCTTCAAATCAGACAGTGCCAGCAGCGCCGTTGCCACCGGCACGAAGTCCCGGATCATGGCGGCACAGTCCGCTGCCGTACCCACTGGGTACTGGGGAATATACGCCTGCACGCCACGCAAGTTCAAATTATAGGACGCATTGAGCATACCGCAGTAGGCGTCGCCGCGGCCGTCCAGCAGGCTGTCGCCGCTCTCCTCCGCCGCTGCGCAAAACATCACCGGGCCGTCAAACTGCTTGGCCAGAGTGGTCTCTGCCGTCTCCGGACCGAAGTTGCCCAGAAAGATCACCAAGGCGTTAACCCCGGCAGTCTTTAAGTCAGCTAAAGCCGGCGCCACATCCGTCTCGCTCTCTATACACACCGGGCAGTTGTGCAGCGTGCCGTACTTGGCATAGGCTGCCGCCAATGCGTCTCGCCGTCCAACGGACAGCGCCATGGGGAAGCAGTCTCGGGACACGCTCACCAGTCCCAGTTTCAGCTCAGGAATATTTGTCATCATCACACTGTACCTCTCTTATCTTGCCCCCCTTGCCGGGCGGGCGTGATTTATTACTTATTATAGCGCCCCGGCGGGCATTCGTCAACGGCAGCGGATTTATGCTACATTGCACAAAAAAGCGTATCGTTTTTCGTTCCTTTTTGTGCGCCTATACATTCGCTATGCAAAGACTGCATATTTATGCGTATAATCTATGGAAAGCTCTTGCATTTTTCCCGGGAATGTGCTACAGTGAACCACGATAAACCGTATATTTATAAGTATCTGTACGGCAATTTTTTGAAAGGATAGGTACAAAACAATGAAGAAGTTTAACAAAGTCATTGCCCTGGTACTGGCTGTCCTGTTTGTGGCTGCGTCTTTCGCCGCTTGCTCCTCTAACAGCGGCAACGATGGCAAGGGCACCACAGAGGCCGCCAAGACCCAGAAGGTCAAGGTGATCGACATTGCACTGTCTGACGAGGAATACGCCTTTGGCGTGGACAAAAAGCAGCCGGAGCTGAAAGAGAAGGCCAACGCTTTCATCAAAGAGCTCAAAGAAAACGGCAAGCTGGACGAAATCTGCAATCACTACTTTGGCAGCGGTGAGCCGGCAGGCGTGACCAGCGCCGCCGAGGACAGCACCAAGGATCAGCTGGTGGTTGCCACCAACGCCGAGTTTGAGCCTTTTGAGTACAAGAAGGGCGACACCTTCTACGGCATTGACATGGAGATTGCCAAAGCACTGGCAGACAGCCTGGGCAAAGAGCTGGTAATCAAGGACATGAAGTTTGAAGCCGTGGTTACCTCCGTGCAGCAGCAGAAGTGCGACATCGCTATGGCCGGCTTGACCGTCAACGAGACCCGCGCAAAGCAGGTAGACTTTACCGACTCTTATTATTCCGCTTCTCAGAAAGTGGTTGTAAAGGGTGACGACACCACCTTTGACGCTTGCAAGACCAAGGAAGATGTGGAGAAGATCCTGAACGGCCTGGACAGCAGCGTGAAGATCGGCGGCCAGAACGGCACCACCGGTCAGTCCTATGTACAGGGCAGCAAGGACATGGGCTTTGCCGGTTTGAAGGCACAGTTCGTTGGCTATGACAACGCCTCTCTGGCTATGCAGGACCTGATCAACGGCAACCTGAATTATGTGATCGTAGATGCCGCACCGGCAGCTGCCATCACCACCGCCATCAACAATGTGGCATAATCAGGTCCAATAAACAAAGACGAATCCGCACCTCACCCCCGCACGGGGGTGGGGCATTTTTTGACAAGAAGCCGCCTTGGCGGCAGGGACGCAACTTATGGATAATTTTAGCAACAAAGTTCAGGTTTTCCTTGACTACTTTATTCATCACGACGGCTACAAGACGGTACTGCTTGGCCTGCGCAACACGGCGGAGATCGCCATGCTGGGCTTGCTGATCGGTATCGTTTTCGGCACCGTGATCGCCACCACCAGGGTCATTCCCCGCACCAATCCGGTGGCTAAGTTCTTTAGCGGGCTGTCTGGGCTGTATGTGGGTCTGTTCCGAGGCACCCCCATTGTGGTACAGCTGCTGGTATTTTACTATGTGCTGATGCCACTGATGAACCTGCACATGAACTCCGTGGCCGTGGCCGTGGTGGTCTTCGGTATGAACTCCGCCGCCTATATCTCCGAAATCATGCGCGCCGGTATTCTGTCCGTAGACAGTGGGCAAATGGAGGGCGGCCGGGCCATCGGCCTGAGCTACGCCACCACCATGATGAAGATCGTGATCCCCCAGGCAGTCAAAAACATTCTGCCCACGCTGGGCAATGAGTTTATCTCGCTGATCAAAGAGACCTCGGTGGTCAGCTTCGTAGGCGCTATGGACCTGTATGTTGCGTTTAACCGCATTGGCTCCAACAGCTACGAATTTATGATCCCCTACCTGGTGATGGCCCTGATCTACATTGTGATCGTACTGGTAATCACCCTGGGCATTAAGTTGATGGAAAGGAGCCTGAGAAAAAGTGATAAAAGTATCTGACCTGCACAAAAGCTTTGGTAAGCTGGAAGTGCTGAAAGGCATAGACGAAAACATCGAAAAGGGCGAAAAGATCGTTGTGATCGGCCCCTCCGGCTCTGGCAAAAGCACTTTTTTGCGGTGCCTGAATTTGCTGGAAACCCCCACCTCCGGTCAAATCTGGTTTGACGGCCAGTGCATTACGGATAAAAAGACGGACATCAACCGGGTGCGCCGCAGTATGGGCATGGTGTTTCAGCACTTTAACCTGTTTAACAACAAGACCGTGCTGGGTAACATTACCCTGGCCCCCATTCAGCTGAAGCTGATGAACAAGGAGGAGGCCAACGAGAACGCCCTGCGCTTGCTGGATCGGATCGGCCTGCGGGATAAGGCAGACGCCTATCCCTCCATGCTTTCCGGCGGCCAAAAGCAGCGAATCGCCATCGTGCGCTCTCTGGCTATGAACCCTAAGGTAATGCTCTTTGATGAGCCCACCTCCGCCCTGGACCCGGAAATGGTGGGCGAGGTGCTGGATCTGATGAAAGAACTGGCCAACGACGGTATGACCATGGTGGTGGTCACCCACGAGATGGGCTTTGCCAAGGAGGTTGCCAGCCGGGTGCTGTTTATGGACGACGGCAAGGTGCTGGAAGAAGGCACCCCCACGGACATCTTCGACCACCCTAAGGCCGAGCGCCTGACCACCTTCCTGGATAAGGTACTGTAAATCTATCGTGTATAGCAAAAAGGAACGGCCCCGCCGTTCCTTTTCTTTTTTCAATTACAACGGGAGCAAATCCCCGCCCGCTTATCCCGGGCACATATTACCGCGCAAAATACCGGCCGACAAATGCCGACCGGTACACACTGATTCTATTCTGTTTTCACCATCGCCGGATATTTACGCCTTATCCTGCATGGTATCATAAAGCTTATCCGGGTAATCGGACATAATGCAATCGGCGCCCAAATCCACCAGGTAGGCCATGTCCTCCGGGTCGTTCACTGTCCAATACTGCACCGCCATATCATGGGCGTGGGCATAATTGATTACCGTGGCTGTGCCCAGGTTGAAGCCCAGGTTCTTGTACGGCGCGCAATAGGGAATTTGCAGCACCTTGCAGGGCGGCGTGTAATTCTCGTCATTGCGCAGGGCTGCGGCCCAGAATTCCGCCACCTCGGCAATGGAAGTGCTGCGGGTCATATCCTGGTAAGTGGCGTCCACATAGGCGCTCACTTCCTTATGGAAGGTGCCGAAGATCACCCGGTCGATAATTCCGCGCTCTTTCATAATACTATAGAGCAGGTCCACACCGTGGGTGCCCAAATCGCCGCTGTTTTTAATCTCGATAATATACTTATATTCGCCCTTGCCCTGTGCAATCAGGTAGTCCAGCGCGTCCTCTACCCGCAAAATGCGCAGATCGTCCGGCACCTGATCTCCATGCAGGTTCGCATAGGGCTTTTCGCCGCTTTCCGTCTCAAACTGCGCCCCCATATTCAACTGGCGCAGTTCGTCATAAGTCTTGTTCTCCGGGCGCACATCCTTCTCGCCAAACACCTGCTGGCTGTCCGAGGTGCGGTCCACCGTGTCGTCATGAAGCAGCACCAGCACATCGTCCTTGGTAACATGCAGGTCAAACTCAAACACATCAATGGAGAAGTCCGGGTTCTCGGCGCAATTCTTAAAGGCACGCAGAGTCTCCTCCGGTTCGATCCCGCCGCCGCTGCGGTGGCCGGAAATGTCTGTCTGTTCCAAAACATACGGGTTTTGGGTGTCGTACGCTTGAATGTGGCCCGGGTCCGACCGATGGTGGCACACCACCACATCCGTAATCACAATGGCCAGGATCAGTACCCCCAGTACCGCCAGCACAATGCGACCGGCACGGTGTTTTTTTCGCCCGGCTTTCTTCTTGGTTTTTTGCAGCGTCTCCGCCATAATTAAAATCCCCCTTCTGCAAGATAGTATCTCTGAATTTTGTATTTTTAGGTACTACTTGCTAATTGTAAGTGTACTGGATTCCCTGCAAAAAATCAACCGAAAACGGAATTTTCTATTTTTTTTGGACAGATTTGAAAAAAGCAGTTGAAAATTATGTTCCTATCGGTTATTATACTGTAGAAAGGGGATTTATTATGAGCTATAATGTGAAACGCAAATCCGCACTGGATGTGATCATCCGCATTTTGTTAATCGCACTGGTTGCCGTTGCAGTTATCTTTGCCGTTAAGGTGGTATTTTCTTCCGCCAAGACCGCACCCGTAGCTGCCGACGCCGCCGCTACTGAGGACAAGTCCGTAATCGGCGAGTTTCAGGCCGGCACTTACGGCGGTATTAAAATGGACACCGCTGAGGACGCAGTCAAGTACTATGTAGAGGCCTACAACAAGACCAAGGCTGAGACCGCCGAGTTCAATACCCCGGAGGGCAAGCAGACTTGGAGCGCCTTCATCGGCGATGAGGACTTAAAGATTAACAGCGTCATCATCGACGGTAACGAGAACAAAACCATCAACAGCATGGTACCCGGTATCGTAGGCGGCATTTTTCACGCAGGCACCTCTGCCCTGCCTCCCACCGCCGGCAAAGTGCAGAAGGACGATGTGGACGAGAAGGGCAACAGCTTAGTCACCTCTTCTCTGACTGCCGATGATGTGCTGGCTGTTGTAGTTGAGGACAACGGCGACGGCACCATCACCATGAAGATCCAGCCTAAGATGGCTGAAATGAGCCACAAGGGTCAGGACTCTCAGGGTCGGTTCTTCAATACACTGGGCGGCATCGACTCCGTTGTAGACAGCATTAAGCCGCTGTCCTGGTCTGAGGGCACCACTGCCGATAACTGCAAGGTACATTATAAGAATGGCACCGGCGTTGTGAAAATCGACACCAAGACCGGCAAGATCGTAGAGGCCGACTATGATATGGAAGTTACCGTAGATGTGTCCCACGCGAATGTAGCCGTTCTGCGCGACAAGAGCGCCGTGGTAAGCATCACTTACAAGAACCACTTCCCGGCCAGCGACGAGTATCTGGCAAAGCATGGCGAGATCAGCCGCGTAAAATAAGTGAAAATCGCTTGCAACCCTGCCATGCGGCAGGGTTGTTTTTTGCCTATTTTTGGATTTTATCGGGGCATTTTGTGTCTTTTGCTACCGCTGCACAACTAAATTTATACCCGCTGTAATGATACACCATAAATAAATTCGTTAAATATCTGCAATTCGCTTGCCTTTTTGGCCGGAATATAGTATTATATTTTTGTGCTTAAGCACAGGTTAAGGTTATCATCGGCAGATGATGGGAGAGCAGTGGGTTTTCAGTGGCCCGCTGCTTTTTCATTGCCCGGGTCGCCATCGATTTTTCCTTTGCCAAAATTTAGGTGTTGACAAAATGAAAATATCTGCTATAATGATATAGCACTGAGAAAGTGCACCGACCATATCGCGGAGTAGAGCAGTTGGAAGCTCGTCGGGCTCATAACCCGGAGGTCGTAGGTTCGAGTCCTACCTCCGCAACCACCAAGACGGCGTTTGTTTACGCCGTCTTTTTTCTTTCTGTTTTTGTTTTTGGCTTAAATAAGCCAAATTTCCGCTTGCGTAAAAACGAGAGAAAATAAAAACCTTGTGGCGTTGCAGTACTTATTGCAGTACTTGGTAATGCGAGGTATAGAAAAAGCCGGACAAGTAACTGCCCGGCTAAAATTTTTTTATTTTTTTTCAAATTTCTCTTGGCTTAGCACGCAATGCGTGCTATAATGATAGACAGAAAGGAGGTGATAATGTGAAAGCTAAAGATGTTATTGAGATATTGATTGGCCTGTGGGCCAACATTATCGCAACTGCTTCTTTCATCGTAGCTGTGAAAAAGCAAAAAAATACCGCCACCGAAAATCCACACAACAAAAAACGGTAACGGTAGCCAAGATCGGAGGGCGGAAACGCCCTCTGATCCCGGCACATCTTTAGTATATGCGTTATTTATGAAAAAGTCAACACTTTTATTTATCTGCACATCTGGTTTGCTTTGCACCATGGCATTTACGGTTTTTCCAGAACCGATCAAAATACTGTCTTTGTGCGTTGCTGCTGCTTTGAGCGTCGCGGCATTGATGACCGCTCTAAAGTGAACCTAATAAAGCAAACTGCATTCACCACTATTACAGAAAGGATACGAAAATGAAAGAAAACAACACTTACTATCAAGTGGCCACCTATCAGATCCGGAAAAACGGAGAACCCGGTGATGAATGGGAATATTATTTGGGAACGGATATTGAAGCCGCCAAAAATGCTTTTGACGGCGAGCGGGCCAGCAAAGGCTACAAGACTGAGCTTCGTCAGATGTGGGAAGATTTCGATCCGGACGGAGACAGCTGGGATTACAATGTTCTTGAAGAAAAGTGAGGTGAAAACATGGCCATATTAAATAACTTGGGACAGCAAGTGTCCTTTGAATGTGCGGACTTGATCAAGGATGTGCGGGAGGATATACAGCACCTGCGCCGCACCAAAAAGGTAAGCGTAGCTTGCAGGGTCAAGGCCGGAGTCAAGATCGTGTTTGATTATGCACTTGATCAAGAAGAAGAAAAACGCTTCCATTTGTCCGAGGATGAATGGCTTGAAAGTATGACTTTGGGTCAACTCTTGGCGTATGCGCTCCGCCAAAGCCGGCCAACTGTTTCGCCTGGATCTTTTGACAGCGTAAGAGATCTGTACGACGCCAGCGGACTGAGCATAAGCGCATTTTCTGGCACACTTGGCATACCGCTACGAACTGTTCAAGATTGGATCTACGGCAATCGACAGTGCCCCGGTTATGTACTGGATCTAATGGCTTACAAATTGGAACACGAAAACAAAATTTAATAGCAAAGACCCGGCGGGATTACTCCCCGCCGGGTCTTTTTTCTTATGCCTTATGCTTTTTCGATCAGTGCCGGATCGGCGGCAATATAGCCGCCGTCCACCAATTCGTAAAACGGCGTGTCCGTACTTCTGTCAACAGCTCTTGCCATCAGCACATCGCCGGTCTTGGCCAGCCGGAGCACATCCTCGTCTCCCAAGATCGGGCGGCTGTGGACCCTGACGGATCCTTGGAACACTACCTTGATCTGGAATGCCTTGTCCTTTTTGGCCGCCTTGGTGGCGGGTTTCTTCGCTTCTGCCATTTTGGTCTCCTTTACTTAACAAACTTCTTGTTGCCGTCTTTTTCCCACACACACAGCCAACCGGAGGGGCAGCGTGCCCACAGGTTGCCGGTGGAGAGCAGCTTTGTCTCCAGCACGGTGATGGTGGTGCCTGCTCGGAACATAGCGTCTGCGTTCTTCTTGCTGCTGGTGGCATGGTGCCGGCCGTCCGTGGTCAGGTCCTTTACTTTTTTGCGTCCGGTGGCTGCACCTGCGCCCTTGTAAATACCACGCACCGCTGTTGTGGTGTATGTACCGGGCTTCACGGTTGGCGCCTTGGGGCTTGCCTTGCGGTAATTTACATCACTTTCCGCATACACTGTCTTGGCACCCTTGGCGTTGGTGAACAGCCAAATGCCGCTGATGTCGGAAGCAAGGGCAGCAGGCTGTACATACACTTCCCGGGCGTTCTTCACCTTGGTGTACTTCCGCCGGCTTGCGGTCATGGTAAACTTACCATCATACCAGTACGGATCTAAGACGATCAGATTACCGCTCTTGTCCAGGCCGCCAATATAGATATAGTGGCCGCCGTTACTGAACAGCTGCTTGCCGCCACCGCTAACGCATACAATGGCCTTGCCGCCTGATTTCAGGTGAGCCTTTAGGTCGGCAACCGTCTTTGCCCGCTTGCTTACGATGGAGAAATGCCTCTCGATAAACGCCGCCACCTTATCCATGTTGGTGCCATCTGCGGACCGTGCGCCCATCAGTAGGCACTTCTGTGTCCAAGCAGCGGTGTCCAAGCCGGTAAAACCAAAGTTATGTAAAACCATAAGACTGGCACACACCCCGCAGCCGCTGGTGTAGATACAGCCGGAAGTGCCGTATTTATAGGGGTGGGTCTTGCTGGGGTATCTGATAGATTTGCACTTTTTGGTAGTCTGTCTGCAATAGTACAGCTTACTCATGGCTGACCGCCTCGCTTTCTGCCGTCTCCGTGCGCTCCAGCGCCAGGGTTTCATCTGCTTTCAAAGCAGCTTTTGTAAAGCTGTTGTTCTTCCACCAGGCGGCAAGGGAAGCCACCACGGCTACCACTGTTGACACAGCGGTATACACCTCATCGTCACTGAACGGCAAGGGGTTCTTGCCAAAGGCATTGAGCAATACATTCAGCAGAGATACCGCCAGAACGGCGGTTCTTGCAATGGTTCCTGCGGTTACTTTCATTTTTTAGTCCTCCTTTTGTTGTGGCTCCTCCGGGAGCGCGATAATTTCATTATAAAATTTGGTCATCATACCATTTCCGCCCAGCGCATGGTAGGCGTCATAGACCTTGACCATAGCTTCTTTTGCATAGAGGGGGCAGTAGTGCCGCTCGATATGCTTTTCGTGCTGCCGTATGATCTCGGCACGCAAAATGGACTGCAAGCCATTTTCAATAGCTATGTACCTGGCTGTGGTGACTTCGTCCATTGCTTTTTTGCTCTTTTTCTTTGCAATCAATGAAGCGATAACGGCAGACACGGCACTGCCTACCACCGTTGACACGGCAGCAGTCAGGGCGGCCGTGATGAATGCGTTATACATCGGACTCACCTCCTTGCAGGGCGTTAATCTCCGCACGGTACGCCGCCCGCTGCCTGCGGATTGGCGCGTACTCCTCCTCAGACAGTGCACCGTCTGTGTACTTCAAACACAGATAATCTGTTTCCGCCAGCTCGGCTTTTAGAAATGCAATGCGGCTTTCGGTTTCAATGCTCATTTTGCCACCCCCAATATCTCAATCCGTGTTCCCGCACCAATCGTCTTGCCGTTCGTTGGGAACGACAGGGCTTTGATCGCATCATGTTTTTCTACATCCCTGAAAATGTTGAATGTAATTCCGCTGGCGTTCCAAATGGAACCGCCGGTCATGGAGCTGGCTGCATTGAAGTTGCTTGCGATGTTACTTTTGTTCGTTTGTACCCTCACCATATCGCCGGTCATTTCTACATCCGCAATGGCAAAAGCGCCTTTGGCGGTGTCTGTCTCAGACCGAAACACATTCGGCAAAAAGCACTTGCTCGTGTATGAGTTTATGTATATCGTATGGTCACCAGCTGTGGCGTTGGCAGCACTTCCGGCCACCGCCATGCGCAGTCTGATCTTGCGACAGGGCTTGGTAAGGTTCCACTGCTGGTTGGCCGTGGTGTCCTCGTCAAAGGTCTTGGTGAACACGGTCTCCCAAGTTTCGCCTACGCCTGCCAACTCCTCTTTCACCTCGGCAAGGCCCGTCGTGGCGTCTGTGATCTCCTTGGCCAGGGTGTCAGTCAGCAGGCCTTTGCCAATGATACTATCGGAGAAGTGCCAGGCTTTGAGCGCCTTGCTGCCGATCTTCGGCGTTGTCACCGCACCATCCTTGATGTTATCTTGCTCCACGCCGCCGTATGCTATTTTTTTACTCGTGATGGCCCTTTCAGCTATTTTTTTGCTCGTAATTGAATTCAGGCCGATGTTTCCAAGCGCCGCACCCTCTGCCAGGTGCTTAGCCTGCACGGTTCCGTCACCTACATTTGACAGCACCGCCATATACTTCCAGGTTGCTTTGTCCGGCGTACCGGTGGTCGTGCATTGGTACACCGTGCCGGTACTCAGGTTGAGATACAGGTCACCGATGAATGCGGAGCTGATCCCGGAAGCCGGATAGGTGATTTCACTGCCCGCTGCACCATCAATGGCGGTTCCGGTGTGCCATTTGTTAAGCAGTACATCATCTGCGGATAGATCTGCGCCCGCTGCCGTGGACAGATCCCACTCTTCAACCGTCACATTCAGCATGGTGCTGTCATTATAGTTGATGAAGGAGGTGTCTGCCTTGCCTATATATGCCAGCTTGATGATGTCGCCCTCGCTGACAGCTGTAACGATGGGCCCGGTGATATAGGTCTCATACTTGCCGGAGCGGGTACATATACAGCGCTCAATGCGTGTTGCCGTGCCGTCGGTCTTGACAATGTACAAGTCCATTTCGCACTGAGTTAGAGCGGTGGACTCATACATATACGCTTGCCCGGTGACTCGCACTTTGCTTACGCCTTTGCCTATTTTCACGCCGCCGTCAGCCAGCGTGAGCGCTGTGCCGTATTGGCGTGCCGCCGATGTAAGACTTAGATACACCGGCGCCTCGTATGTTCCCTCGGCGGTCGGTGTGAATTTGGCGGCAAGGACCGCCTGGATATGTGTTGTTTGCACTTGCTTCTGCAACCGTCCATTGACAAGAGCTACAGCTGCCTTGAGCGTGGCTACATCTTCAGCAGCCGGCACTTGGGACAGCTTGGATAGTGCGTCCCGGAGGGCGGACCAGTCGTCGCTTTTTTCCATACCGGCAGTGCTCTGGGTACCGTGCACTTTAATAGCAAATTTTGCCGTTGTAATGACCTTGCCGTCCGTAGTGGAAAGCAGGATTTCGACTTGGCTTGTTCCCAGGATGAGCATGCTGCTTTTCATGGTCAGCTGGACTTTGCCGTCAATCACTTGGGCGGTGATCAGTGCTTTTGTACCATTGGGTCGGATCATGACCGCTCTGGCTTCTGCACTTGCCGGGAGTGCGTACAGTGCGCCGTTGTCCAGGATGTTGATTAGCACTATGCGCCCGGCGTCATCTTCGGCCTTGGCGCTCACGGTCACATAGCGGTTGGCACCGTTGATGTCAATAAATATTTCCTGCAATGTTGTCATTCAATATCATCCTCCGTTTCGGTATAGGCTTTGATCAAGTCAAGCGTGTTGTCCGCTGTCATGCTGTCTCTGTTCAGTTGGTGAATGCCCTGCATAGCTTTGTAGCTTCGTTGGGTCACTCTGCGGTAATAGTTGCGTTTGAACGACCCGATCTCACACCCGGTCAATTCATGTTTTAAACAGTCGTACTCCAGCTTTATTACTCTTGCCTTGGCTGACAGACCCAACTTATTCAGAGCGATGGTAACGGTGTCACCGAGTTCTATGTGTTCCAGTTCCCGGAACATTTGGTACGCTGGATCCTTTCGCAGATCCAGATAGTCAACGGCCACATTGATTTTTGGCTCGTCTATTCTATCCACCGAAAATTCCAAAGCGGCTAACCGCCGGATCTCCTTAATCACATCTTCGATGTCCGTAAACGCCGCGTCGTTGTTTGTCAAGCGGCGTAATGAGTGCTTAAAAGGGTTCATACCGCTGCCAGTCCGTCTTACTATGTTGAACCATATTTTGCTTACCCCTTTGGGTACCGTGAAGCTGTAAGCAAAGCTGTTCCCCCACCAGTCGGTTGTCGCAAAGAATGCAGGAGCCGTCATCCACTGATCTCCGTCTTTGTAAGCGTAAAAAAAGGGGCAGTCTTTTCTATATCGACTTGTCAGTCTGTAACGACTGTTTGCAGACACTGCCGCTACACCGTAGAAGCAGTTCTTCTCGTTTACGCGTATCACCTTTTTGCCGCTCTGCTGTAGGCGGCCTGGGTATATGGAGAACGGCTGCGGCGTATATTTGGAACTTACATAATACGACTTGATGGCAATATGGGGGTAGCTGAACTCCTTTTCTTTTTCGCTTACTACCAGCTCGTCATTGTATATGCCCTCTGTCGTGGTTGGAAGAATACTTGTGACCACATCGTTGGTATTCACCGTGAATTCCACTCCAGAGGCATTGACTCCATCTCTAAGAACAAGTCCTCGGTCTTTTCCCAACTGTTTCATAATCTGAATGTTAAAATTATCCGGGATCCATTCGGCTGACCATTTGCGGATCACACTCTCATCGTCCCCAAGCAATGCGTCGTATGCGCTCTTGGCGTCTGAGTAATAGCAGGAAAACGACTTGAATGTGTCGAGTCCGGTTACACTCGGACTGAAGTCGGATGTTTTCAATACCGTGCTTGCAAAACCGTAACAGTCTGATTGCTCATCCCCGCATTCTCCTGGCAGTGTCCGCTTCAAGTCAAATATAATATGCTGCGCCGAAGCTTTGACTTTGGTGTCAGAAGTAACGACTTGCCATATTCTGAATGCCTGGCGTTCCGCCCAGGGCGTGTCCACCACCAACACATTTTCTTCTGCGATGTACTTCCACCGACCCAGTGTGTCTACCGGGTGCTCCATCTCCACCACTATGGCGCCGCCCAGCTCAATGCTGACGGTGCAGGAATAAGGCGTCAACACCATATCGCCATTGTGTTTCAGTGCCGCTTTTCCTGTGAAATTCTGCTTAGAATATACTTCGATCATAGGCGCCTCCAGTTTGGCACATACTCCAGTGTTGCAGGGTTCTTCGTTCCGCCGAATTTTATCGTATTTGCGCCCTTGACCAACACCAGGCCGTCCAAGTCTCCGGTGGCATTGCCGTTGACGATTTTGTAATCGCCTGTGTAGACCATGCGCCTTTCCACATCTATAATGGTGGTTGGCGTTGTGATCTGTACGGTCACTGCATTACCGTTGACTGTGATCGTTGCCGTATTGCCTTTTGGGTATTTGGTCGTTACATAAAAGACCGGGTACGCTGTCTCATACTGGTTGTTTACGACCTCCGGGCACGGCACTCTTGTGCCACCGCGCACCAGGTACTGGTACGCCGTGCAGGTGAATGTGACCGTGAACTGCGCCAGCCGCCGATATATGCGGGTGAACTCGGAAGTTTCCACCTTTCGTACCCGGAGGTAATACTCCGGGTCGTCATTTTTTATCAACCGACTGGGGCCGGTCGGGTGGAATAGCCAGTCTTTGATCTCGCGCACCCTCTCGTCCCATTCTGTGCCGTCCGGTACCAGGAAGTTGCAGGAGTAAGGCACCTGTATGTCTTCATAGGTGCCCTGGTCCAGATAGTAACTGCCATCCATTGCCGCTACATTGGTTTCTTCGATCTTCTTCACAGCTGCGGGCATGTTGGGCCGCTGGGTTGCTTTAACTCCCAGTTCGGAGGCATTTTTGCCTCCGAAAGTAAAGTCAAACTTATCCATCTGTGTCTAACCCCTTTGCCATTTCATAATTTCGTTGGTCCTTGGTGACCTCGTCTGTGACTTGCTGCACGACCTTGCTGCCGATCTCCTTACCGTCCAGGTAAGTATGTACGATCACTGTCGGACGAACACAGGCGATCAGCCGCTGGAGCTGGTTGTCCAGCATTTTATTTAGTGCGGTATAGAACGGACTCAACGGCAGAATTGCTTCCCCGCCGGTGCTGGGTTCACCGCCTGCCAGCAGTGTGCCGCCGTATGCGCCAAAGATCTGTCGCCCGCGCATAATGGCGCCGCCGGCGTACCAGTCGATATTCAGTTTGGGTACAGATGGTGGATCCAGGCTGAAGCCGCCGGTGATACTAAAGTGCGGCAACTTAATGTTCGGAAATTTCAATTTTAGCTTATTAAAGAAGCCCCGAATGGCAGCCAAGCCTTTGCTCACAATGTTTTTCGCATTGTTAATACTGTTTGATATGCTGTCTTTGATCCCGCCGAAAATTCGCGCTACCAGGTTCCTAATCCAGTTCAGCGGTACGCTGATTATGTTCTTTAGTGCGTTAAACACCGTCGATACTACCGTCCTGATAGTATTGACCACTGTGGTAACTACGGTCTTAATCACATTCCAGGCAGTGGTTATGATTTTTTTCCAAATCGTCACATAAGTTACGATCACAACACGGATTGCAGTGAACACCTTGGTGATTATATTCCTAATGCCGTTGATAATTGGCGTCAGGACAGCCTTAATACCGTTCCACACAGCGGTCCAGACTCGCTTGATCGCATTACCGACAGTCGAGATGATGGTGCGGATCACTTGCAGTGCGCTTGAAATAACGGTCTTAATAGCATTGAACGCGGCGAAAACATATTGCTTGCAATTTTCCCATATAAAGCGGAATGGCAGCGTTATAATGTTAAATGCAGCGCTGAACAGATTGGCAACGAACATAATGGCCACCTGTATGCCGTTCTTTATTCCGTTCCATACTGTCTTAATGAAATTCCACAATGTCGTGAAGATGTTCTTTATCCAATTCCAGGCTGTCTGAAATATGGCTTTCGCTTTATTCCACACATTTTCCAACGCCGGTTTGATCTTGTCCCAGTTCTTAATGATCAGCACGATACCGGCTACGACAGCAGCCACAACGGCGGCAATAATCACGCCTTTAAGGCCAATTGTCGAAAACACACCTGTGATAGCCTTACCTATCTTCCCGGCTCCGCTTGAAATCTTGCTGACCAGGCCAAGGCCGGACACGGCGCTCTTGATCTTGGAAATACCGGATATTGCGCTGCCGACCGTGCCTATAATTTTGCCTATTCCAAGGAGCAGCGGTCCGATAGAGGCCACCACTAATGCGATCACAGCAATCGTTTTCTGTTGGCTGTCACTTAAGCCATTGAACTTGTCTATGGCGTTGGTCACAGCTTGTGTGATGGAGCGGATCTCCGGTGTGAACTGCGAGGCCAAATTGATCCCGGCAGACTCAAAAGCACCGCTCATGTTCTCCACATCGCCGGCCAGGTTGTTCAGCATGTTGTCTGCCATATCCTGTGCGGCGCCGTCTGCGTTCTTAAAGCTGTTCGTCATTTGGGTAAGCGCGCCGGACCCTCGATCAATCAACGCCTGCATACCCGATAAGGCATTTTTGCCGTACAATGTAACGATGGCATTTTCTTTCTGCTCTTGGGTCATGCCCCTGAATTTGGACTGAAGCTGCGCGACCTGCTCACTTAGGGATATCATGTTGCCTTTGCTGTCAAAGAATTTTACACCCAGCTCTTCCATGGTGTCTCTCATTGCTTTGGTTGGCGCCGCCAGTCGTGACAATGCGCCGCGAAGCGATGTACCAGCCTGGCTGCCTTTAATACCCTGGTCGGACATAATGCCGATCGCAGCTGCTGTTTCTTCAAGAGAAATACCTAATGAGGAAGCGATGGGTGCAGCATACTTCATGGCCTCGCCCATGTCTGCCACTTCTGCGTTGGTGTCGGCCGCCGCCTTTGCGAATGCGTCCGCCACATGTACAGACGCACTGGCGTCCAAATTAAAGGACCGCATGGTGGTTGCCATTACTTCGGCCGCATTTGCTACATCACCGCCGGACACAGCCGCCAGGTTTAGTACGCCGGGAATACCTGCCATGATCTCCTTGGCGTTATATCCTGCCGTTGCGAAGTTCTCCATACCGGCTGCGGACTCGGAAGCGGAGAACACCGTGTCGGCACCCAGCTGGATGGCTTGCTTGCGCAGCTTCTCAAATTCGCCATCGGTCGCACCGGCGATCACCTTAACGCGCGACATCTCGCTGTCGAAGTCCGAAGCGGTCTTGACGGAAGCAACACCCACACCTGTGACGGCGGCGGTAATGCCCAACATTTTCTGGCCCGCTGCTGATACCTTGTCTCCTGCGGTTTTCATTTTGTCGCCATATTCTTTCAACTTGGCGGAGGAAAGCTCTTTGTTGGCTGCTTTCAGCTTCAGCTTCATGTTTTCCAATTCCTTGGAGAACAGCGTGCCTTGGTTCTTGGCCTTAGCCAGCTCATCGGCATTGCTTTGTAGCTTGCTCTCATTCTCAGCCAGGGCCTTTTCGGCCGCTTTGACTTCTTCCTGCAAGGCTTTGGTTTCCTTGCTGTTCTTGCCTGTTGCCTCTGCGGATTTGTCATAAGCGTTCTTGGTCTGATTGAGTTTGTTTTGCAGTTCAGAGTTCTGCTGCCCTAATCTCTTGTCTTCGGCCGTCAGTTCGGCTACGCGCTTGCTATTGGCGGAGATCTTCTCCTCTTGGACCTTGATCTTTTCGGTGAGCATTTGTACCCGGGCGCCGACCTCCTGGTTGGACTGACCCATCAGTTTAGCCTTTTGGGCGGCTAAGGAGTACTCCTGCTGTAGTTGCCGCATTTGGGCGTTTGCCTGCTCCATCACAGCTGTATAGCTGTTTGCGCTGGCCTTCATTTTGTCGTCGTATTTTTTCAGCTTCTCGGAGTCAAGCTCTTTGTTGGCTGCTTTCAGCTTCAGCTTCATGTTCTCCAATTCTTTGGAAAACAGTGTGCCTTGGTTCTTGGCCTTAGTCAGCTTATCGGCATTGCTCTGTAGCTTGCTTTCATTCTCAGCCAGGGCCTTTTCGGCCGCTTTGACTTCTTTCTGCAAGGCTTTGGTTTCCTTGCTGTTCTTGCCTGTTGCCTCGGCCGATTTGTCATAGGCGGTTTTGGTCTGATTGAGCTTGTTTTGCAGCTCGGAGTGCTGCTGCCACAGCTTCTTGTCTTCAGCCGTCAGTTCGGCTACCCGCTTGCTGTTGGCGGAGATCTTCTCCTCCTGGGCTTTGATCTTCTCTGTGAGCATTTGTACCCGGGCGCCGACCTCCTGGTGAGACTGACCCATCAGTTTAGCCTTTTGGGCGGCTAAGGAGTACTCCTGCTGTAGTTGCCGCATTTGGGCGTTTGCCTGCTTCATCACAGCTGTATAGCTGCTTGCGCTGGCCGTCAGCCGTATTGACGCTACTGCCATTGTCGTCCTCCTTTCTATCGCTCATCTGCGTGTTCCAGTTTATACTTGATCAAAGAGAGTATGGCAAACACATCACCGGTAAGGGCGTATTGCAGATCGCAGCGTAGGCATTGGGTTGCCACATCCAGCAGGCTGTTGATTACTTCCAACTGCGCGCTCCAATAGTCCTGCTCGTCCTCTTCGTCCGTGTAGCCGTTCTCTCTGTCGTATTCATCAAATAGACTTTTTACTCGTTCCACCTGTTCCTCCGGACTCAGCCGGTTGATGGTTTCCGTGATCCGCTGTGCCAAGAAGTGGGCGGTATTGCCCGCCACCAGCACTTCCTCTATATCGGCTTCCGGTACATAGCCCGCTGCTGTCGGCAGCACGGCTTGTACAAGGCGGATCGTTGTTTGTAGTCCCGGTGGTTCATCCGTACCGACGGCACGCATATAGGTGCAGTACCGCCGGTAGAAATCCAGGGACGCCGTGGAACGATAGATTGTTCCATGGCAACTGACCGTTATATCTGGGATCAGCTGCCAGTCTTGAAATTTGCTGTCATGGCGTCGATTTTTTGTTCAATCCGTTGTGCCAGATTGAGATCCACCGCCATGTAAGCCACGATCACATCGGCCACATCGGTGTCGCTCTCTGCCAGCTCTTCGGGTGTGAACTGTTCGCCGAAAGCGATCGACAAAGCGTTGATGATGGCGGTGTAGGTCGGAGCGTCGATAGCGTCCTCCTCCAGGTTGACCGCTTCGCACGCCTGTTTGTAGCGCAGGTATGTAGCCGTGCCCATGTGGTTGATCGTGTAAGTCTTGCCGTTAAGCTCCAGCTGTGCAGCCGGAGTTTTTTCCAAAATTGCGTCCATATTGTACTCCTTTAACCACCGACGGCTGCTGTGCTTGTCGGCCATTCCTGAACTTTGGAGAACCAGTCGGCAATAGCACCGGCTGCGTCCTTGTCTTCTGTCAGCAGATTGCTTTCGTCTACGGAGCAACTAAACTTGCCATCGTGCTTACGCGCATAGCAGGACAGTTTTACCGTGTCGGTCTGTGTAGACACCTTGTCCGCCTTGGTCTCGTTCGTCTCCTCCATACCCTCGCTGGCTGTGCCGCAGAAATACCACACAAACTCGTATTTATTGTTTAGGCGCTTGACGCGATAGCCAATTGCGATCTCGTTCGGCTTGTCGTCTTCACCTTTCACAAGAAAACCCTTTTCATACAGATGGCCAAAAAGCGTAGCCTTTTCTGCCGGGGTCAGGGCGTTGACATCCAGCTCGATCTCCGTGCCCTCGTAGTTTGTCGCTGTTTCTTCAACCGCGTCATCGGAATACAGCTTCTCGCTGGAGAACTTGTCACTCACTTTTGCGCTGATGGCTCTTGCCAACTTGGTCGGAGTGCCGGCGGTGTAGCCGGTTGCGTCGTTTTTGGTGACAAGCGCCACATAGATGTCTTTCAGACCGACACGGCGGCTATGTACATTTCTTTCCTCGTTCATTTACTTATCCTCTCTCCGCCTGATTGGCGGCATTGTTCTTTTCAACTGTCAGTGAGAAGCGCAGCTGTTTGACATATAGCTCTGTATCGTCCTCGTAAGCGTTATTGGCCTCCAGAAAGTCAAAGCCATAGGCTTTCATCAGAGCCAGCACTTCGGCGGCCAGCGCCACCTCGTCCACCAGGCTCCAAATATTCACCTGAACCGTAGCTGTCTCGCTCTCGCTGTCATCGTCGCTGTGGTCATCCTCCGCATAGCTGAGCGGCCAGAGAGAGATATGCGTATCTGTTATATCCGGGTCATACCACCCCTCTCGGACCGGAATACCCCGGCCGGAGATCTGCAACAGTGCAATACTGGCTTCATTGATCACATCTAACATATCGGTCTCCTTAATCGCCTAAATACTTGTTTGCGTATGACTGTAGCGTCGTTTCGGCAATGCGACGGTACATGCCCTCGCACTGCTTGTTTGTTTGGTTAATGAATTCTCGGGGGCGCATTTTTGATGTTCCCCATTCAACGAACTTCATATAAAACTGTGGGCTGTTGTCGCTGAGCTTCCAGCCTACCTCTGCGTTTGAGCGGCCGTCTGTGTCTGTCCTTGTGTTTGACACAGGGATCACATCAGCGGCGTGGGCAGGTGAGTACTGCACGAACCTGTGGCCGAGATACCGACCGGTTTTGCTGTGATCCCTCGACCTTGGCACATTCCGCTTCATTGTCCTGTGTGTTTCCAGTTTGGACAGATTGATAATGTGGCGGGTGCATTGGCCCACCACATCTAAAGAGCTTACTTCTTGCAGGTTCTTTAGCAGCTGCTCCATACCTTGGAATTCCATATCGACTATCATAAGGTCACCCCTTATGTGGTACGCTCACACTTGAGCGTAACGAACTCGCGGCTGCCTCTTGAATAGTCGATATGGTAGATCCGATAGCGTGCGCCGGTGGCTACTTCTTCCACAAAGTAGTCCTTGGCATGCCCTCGCATATCTTCCAGGGCCTTGCAGTAACGCAGTTTGAACGCCAGCACTTCGTGCAGCTTGGCAGCCATTGCCTGGTACAGTTCCTCGCCGTACAGATCGGCCGGCGTCGCCCACACATTCATATAGTGTGGGGTGCCTGCCTTATCTTCGATCTGTCGGCCGCCTGTGGTGGAAAAAACACGCTTGCGAATATTGATTTTAATTTCCATCACTGGCACCTCCGTAGATCTCACTGTACAGGAATGTGGAGGCGTGACCGCTGAGAAGCTGCATGTTTGTGTTGTACTTCTCCCTGTTGTCGTACAGGTCCTTAACGGACATCAGCAGCAACAGATCTTGGCGTGCGGTCGGTGCGGCTGCGTTATAGCCGGGGATCAATTCACTAAGCGTTGCCGCCGTGGCGTCAATCATCAACTGGATCAGGTCGTCATCGTCCGCATAGTCCACCCGCAGGTAGCTTTTAACCGTGTTCAGTTCCATTGCTTACCTCCGTTCTTTTGCAGTTGACTGCAAATTAGCCCGCTGCTGCTTTCAAGAAGCCCTTGGCCATGGCCGCGCCGTCAACCACCTGTACATCAAAGCGGTCGCGCACCTTGCAGCCCATCTCGTCAGAGGACCAGTACACATTGGGGTTGGCCTCAATGGTCATCTTCTCACGGTCAAACAGGGTTACTGCCTCGTGACCGTCGCCCATATAGATGGGTGCGCCCTTAGAAGCGTCGGACTTGAGAGTCTTGTTGGACAGAACGGTAACAGGATAGGCACCAAAGAGCAGTCTGCTGGTCTTGTCCATCGGGTTCGGCTGCAGAATGTAGCGGCCGTCCTTGTCTTTCAGCTTGTCCATGAAGTTAAAGCCGTCCTGGTTGGTGAACACCTCAGCACTTAGTGCGACTTCGGGATCCAGGGTCACATTGAATACATCTTTCAAACCGTCCACATCGGAAATGTTTGCCGGACTTTCGCCCGCTGCGGTATCAAATGCGGCCAGGATCTTGGCGTTGCGGGTCGCGGTGCTTTTCTTGGCACAGTATTTGGTCAAGAATGCCAGCAGATTTTCGGCTGTGTCGGCCAGCAATTCATTGGTCAGCTTCATAATGCCGCCATACTTCTTGATGGCGTAATCCACGGCTTGCAGCGTGGGCGTGTCTGCTTCGGTAAAGGCGGCTGCCTCATCTACTGCGGCCCACGCGGTGCTGGCGGCGTCCTTTTCGATCACGCGGCGGCCTTTGTTGACCGTTGTCTTCTCCACATTCACATGGTCCTCCAGCGCAATCAGGCTGCGCTTCAGCTCCTTGATGGCTGTCTGCAAGTCCTGCGGAACAGTCAGTCCACCGTCGGCGTCTGTGCCCTCGGACATTTTGTTTACGATCTGCTTTTCCTGTTCGGACAGGTAGTCCTCAGGGTCGCCGCCCTTACGCTTTGCGGCAAACTGCGCCTTGATTAGTGCGGCGAATGCGCTTCTGCACTGCTGGGGTGTAATTTTCTGCTGGTCAATGACCTGGTGCGGCTCTGCACTGGCATTGGCCTGGTTGGTGTCCATTACATCGGCCAGCAGATCAAATTTCTGCTGCAACTTCTGCAATTCGTCTTTTGCGGCCTGGGCCTCGGTCAGCTTGTCGGCTTCGGCCAGGTTCTGCACTTCCTGCTTCTTTGCGTTAATGCTGTCCAGCAGGGCTCTGAGCTTTTTGTTCATTTGTTTTTCCTCCTAAAAAAATTTCATTTTGTTCCGTAAAGGTATAAATCCGCCAGGATTTTGTCCTTTTTGGCGTCTTTGGCGGTGTCGGCGTTGACACCGGGCGGCAGGCGTGTGTACCTGTCGTAGAATGTGCTTGCGCAGGCCACCATCGGCTCGGCGTTCTCCACTTCGAAGTTGAACACTTCGGTGATATTCTGCGAAGTTAGCCAGGTTTCTGCCGTCATAAGGTTGGCAAGCGCTTCTCTGTCCACTTTATCGGACATTTTTGTGCTGTACAGTTCCAGAATGCAGTCCTTTGCGATGTTCAACTGCTCAATTACCGCCGCAAAGTCAGAAGCATTGCCCCAACAGCCCGTCATCGGGTCGTGGATCATCACTTGCGCCCCGGTGCGAATGACCACCCGGTCGCAGGCACACAGTATGACGGAGGCGATACTGGCGGCAATGCCGTCCACATATCCGACGGTCTCTCCGGCGTGTGCTTTGATGATATTGGCAATGGCGATCCCGGCGAACACTTCGCCGCCGCCGGAGTTAAAGTGAATTTCCACAGGCTTGTGCGGGTCGATCTGGTTGAAGAAGTCAGCGACTTGCTGGGGGCATTTGTCATTGGCATACTCACCGCCATATCCGCTGTAGTCGTACATGCAAATATCGCCGTAGAAGTTCAGCACAGCTCTGTCCGCCTCATCATAGATGGCACAATATCCGACCTTTTCCCGCTGATTGCTCACACGGTTAAAGCGCTCAAAATTCAATACCTTGTTCATACGATCCTCCTTTCCGTCAATCTGTGTTGTTGGCGCCGTACTGGTCGCCAACTCTATCAAGCGGAATATAGGTTCCGTTGACGATGGGGTTGTCTCCGCCCTGTACCGGCGGGTTGTCTTCCAGCTCTCTGCACTCGTTGATGGTGGCAATGCCCTTGTCCACCTTTTGCGCGAAGATCTCTGTCTGCGTCTTGCTGTCGGTCCGCAGCAGCACTTTATCGTTGAACTTGTAATAAAATCCAGTTGCCCGCTGTGGATCTGTCAGGCATTTATAGTTCAGTTCCTGCTCAATTTGGGAAATTGGGAACAGCATTGTCTCGGTCAGAAATGCCAACTGCTGTTGTTCGCTGTTTGCATAGCTGCTTTTGGAGTAGTCATTGATCTGCGTGGGCTTGATCCCGAACGCTGCCGCAAGCTGCAAAGCACCGTACTGTTTCAACTCCAAGAACTGGGCGTCTGACAACTTAAAGTCGATTGGCTCCAGTTTGAAGCCCGGCGGTACCGGGATAATGCGTCCGGCGTTGCTGGCACCTGCACCGAATTCTTCAAACTGCGCAATCATTTTTCTTTTGGCGCCCTCGCTTAACTCGCCTGTGTAATTCAGCACGGCCTTTCCTGTCATACCGTTCTTGAACAGCTTGTTTTGGTATTCCTGTGCAGCAATTTGGCCGTCTACGGTGGACCGCAGCAGTTCCAATACAGACGCCCCTCGGTACCCATCGAATGTAAAGAAGTTTTTGAAGTGCAGCACGGTGTCCGGGTCGAAGATATAGCTGTGCCCGGTATAGCGGTCTTGGTACCAGTAGTACAGCCCACCACCGTCCGTCCCGAAGATACCGGCGTCGTCCACAAGCAGATTGACCTGATTAGATGGCATGATCCACAGGCCCTTGGCCTTGACGGAGCCGCCATACTTCTGTCGGGTGAAATCTTGCTGCACCCACACATAGGCGTTTCCGTAGTGGTCCAGGTTCGCCGACACGCTGCTCCAAAATGTAGCCGGTGTCATATATGGGTTGGGCCGCTCTGTCAGCAGCACCGCCATATCGTCCTTTTTTGCCGTTTCGATCTTGCCCTCGGACTTTCGGTAAAACTTCAGCGGCATTGACCCCAAAGTCTCTGCTTTTTTTTTCAGGCAAATGTAATAGGTCACATCGTTTTGTGGCCGTTTGCCGGATGTTTGAATGCCCAGAAACTCCATCAGGCTTTCGTCCCCCGGCGAAGTGCTTGGCAGTACAAAGGCGTTTCGTACTGCCGTTGCGTTTTTTCGCAGATTATCAAAAAATGGCATTTGATTTCGCTCCCATCAGTGAAAGATATTCTTCAACCACGTCGTCCAAGTTGACTGCCTGCTCCTCCTGCATTGCCATTATCCAGGCGTCGATCAGCGCGTCTACCGGGTCGATACGGTCCGTCTTGACTTCCTTGTCGATCTTGACCTCCCCATAGGAATTGCCCACCGTCTTGGCGGACAGCATGGATCGGGTCAAAAGGGCGTCGTCGCCGTTATACTCCACATGCCCTGCCTTGATCTCCAGCCGTAGGTCCTCCGTAGGGGTTGATAGCACCCGGTGCGTTTGCGTTACGGACAGGCAGGGGGCGATCTCCTCCAGGTCTGCCAGAAATGCAGAAGCGTTGTGCGGGTCGTAACAGATGACCTGTAGATCCAAGTTATAGTCTGTAATCAGCTGTTTTAGGTAATTGAGAATGTATCGGTAGTCTGTTTTTACGCCGCCCATGGTCTCCGTTACCGTAATCAGACCCTGCCGCACCCACACATCGTATGGGGCGTCGTCCGACTGTATATGTTCTTCCAGCCGCCTGGACGGCATGAAGCTGTGACTGAAAACAAAGTACCGTTTTTCGCCGTCCACATAGTAGGGGACAACGATACTTAGACTGGTCAGATCGCCGCCGGAGGACAGGTCCAAACCGGCGTAAGCCTTGGAACCGATAAAGTCCTTTAAGGTTCGGTTTGACGCACCTGCCGTCCATTCTTCGGCGTTGTCGATGTAGTTGTTGCCCGCTGCTTGGATCCAGCAGTTCAGCTGCTTTACAACGAAGTCACGGAGGGTGTCTCCGCCCTCCCGCCGGGCCTCGTTGGCTGTGGCGATCATGTTACCCAGCAGATCCGGCCTGTCTCGCAGCAGGGGATTGGACTTTAGCCAGTTGGTCGGTTCAAAATAGTCGTCGCCCTGGTCCATTTCTGCAATAAAAACAAATCGTGTCGGGTTATCGAAAGTACCGTCCAAGATACTACAGCAGGTCTCATACATCTTGTGACACGGATATTTGAGATTGAACCCGGCAGTAGTGATAACGCTGATCAGGCAGGATTGCATAAACTTTGTGCCGCCCTCCAGCAGCTTATAAACCTGGTTGTTCTTATGGGCGTGGTATTCGTCCACGATCCCCAGGTATGGTCGGAAACCATCTATCCGCTTGGTGTCACCGGATAGCGCTCGTATGTGGCTACCGGTCAGCTTGCAATCTATAGTTGAGTTGTGCTCGTGCACATTGAATAGGGCCTCCAGGTCGTGGTCGCTGCGGATGAACTTCACCACTTCGTTGAACACGATCTTTGCCTGGTCTGTCTTGGTGGCTGCACAGTAAACCTGCGCATATTTGTATTTGGTGAAGTTGCCGTAGAATGTGGCCAGGATCCCATTGAGTATGCTTTTGCCCTGCTGCCGTGCCAGTTGGATATATGAGGTCCGGTACCGGCGGTGGTTGCCGTCTTTTGTTCGCCAGCCGTGCAGGCTCCCAAGTATAAACGCCTGGAAGTCAGCGCAGACGAACGGCGTCTCTTCGTCACCCTCGGCAATGGTCAGCTTCTCGGCAAAGTTGATCAAAATTTGCGCTTGACGCGGATCGAAGTAATAGGCGAATGGCGCCAGGTCGCTTTTTTTCAGGTCATCTAAATGGCGCTGGCAGGCTTGGATTTCTCTTTTCCCGACACCTGCCACTTGCCCGCTGCACACCCGCTTTGCGTAGTCTGTTGTGCGATCAGTCAGCAACATCATCACCGACCAAAAATTTGTTGACCGGCTGCTCTTTTTTCTTTGGCGCCACCAGGCCGAAGCGGGCACTCATTGTTAGGCCGAAGTCGGCTGCGCCCTGCCGGCATTGCTGCCATAATCGGCTGCGGGCAATTTGCAAATTCTCGTAGGTTGAGTTGTACGCCATCGTAACGGTGCCGTCCGGTCGTTCGACTTTTTTCATCATCTGCGTTTTAGTCAGCTGCTTGGTGACTTCCAAGAAGTCCCGCTCTACCACGACCAGCCGGAACAGCGCCTGACTGTCCAGGTTGCTGACGGTGTTCTCTCCAAGCCGTCGCAGTTCCGCAACGATCTCATCGAAACGCTGTTTATACTTCCTTGGTGCGCCTTTTGGGTACTCAATATGATCAGCCGGAGCAACCAGTTCCGCTTGCTTGCGCTCTTCGATCTCAGCCTTAGTCAAGTGCTTCTTGCCTTTGGCGATAACTGCGTCTGTTGACTGCCTTTTTCCGGCCATTCCGGTCACTCCTTTCCGTAATTCCGTAATACTTCAAAAATAATCTATCTGTCAGGTCTGTCAGGTCTGTAAGCCTTTGAGCCTCCGTGGGGAGTTTTCTCCGTAAGAAAGAGTGGGCGCGACTATCCTCGGGGTGCCCCAAACTTCCCTTGCACCCCCTCTGCTCCGCCTCGAACCGATCCAGCAGCCGCCGCAAAAGCTGCTGCTGGAGCTTTTTTTCAGCGATAGAAGAGTCATACAGCGCCTCAATCTTGTTGTGGTTGGCGTTGGTGAGCGGAAAAAGGTTGCGCTGCTCGCAGCGTTGGCTCCAGTCCTCGCTCAATGGCACGATATGATGGACCATCTCTGCATATTGGATCACACCATCAACATATAGCGCATACAGATCCAGTCCTCCGGCGTGTTGCAAGCGGAGCGCTCTTGCTTTGCGCCATTCGGCGCTGGTGTAGAACGCATACGCTCTCTTGTCTCTCCGGGTTGCGTTGTACTCCTTGTGACGGTCTGCCGTGTGCTGTGCACACTCCGGACACATCTCCAGCGCCTGCGGAATGATCTTGCCGCAACGGCACATTTTAAGCAGCGCCATTTCAATGCCCTCCCTTACATTCCATTGTAGTGAATAGTTTAGCGGCACACCATACAAGAAAAACACACGAAAAAAACACGAAAAACACACGAAAAAAACACGAAAAAAACACGAAAAACACACGAAAAAAACACGAAAAACACACGAAAAACACAAAGAAATAAGGGGGGTGGATACCCACCCCCCTAAGGTTTAGCGCAACGCCTGCACCCCATATAAATACACGGCCAGCCGCTTGTTGATTTGGTTAATCCAGTTGTGCGGCGTGTTCTCGTGTGTTTCCATCTGCTCGGCGATCTGTTCGTAAGTCTTTCCATTGATGTACTTAAGACGAAACGCCACCATCTTCTGATCTTCGCCGACCGCCGCATAGTCCTGCGCGATCTGTTCCAGCGCTGCGTCTATCCGGCTTAGCAGGCGGCGCGTGTCCTCTTGACCCTCCTGGTCCTCCGGCTGCACCTGCGAGTCTACATAGGCCTGCATGGCTCTGTAGTTTGCCATCAGTGCTTTTGTTTTCTTGACCGCTTCGTTCTTCTTTTTGTGCGCCATTTTTCCCTCCTCTCGCCCAGCGTCTGTTTAGCCGTGATGACCAGCAGAGACAGCGCAAACAGTATTGCCCCTGCCACCACTGCCGTTGCGGCTAACAGTAGCAGGTGGATCAGCAGACGGAACAGCAACACATTAGCCACGACCAGGTACTCAGCCATTCCGGTCACCGTCCTTGATCGGCTTTGCCTTGCCCACTGGGATCAGCAGCGCCGGTACACCTCCTCCGAAAACAAACTTGCACCCTTTGATCGGGTGGCGCCACATTGCGGTGCCTCGCATTTGAATAACACCGAACTGAACTTCTGCGCCCGGATCAAACTGGGCAAGGTAGCCTTGCAGGTCTGCCACCTTGAGCGTTTCTGTTCTTTTCTTATTCCACAAGCGCTTTTTAATTTCTTCCATGTTTTCTCCTCTCCGGATCTATAGTTCGTCTACTACTCTTTCTGCACAGTACTTCGTCAACTCATCATGAAGCGGCGGGGAAACTTGCATTGATAGTTCTATGAGCTGTGTCTTTGGCTTACAGTTGGCGCACCACACTTCCATGTTGCCATGGCTCATTCCCATTAGTGCGTACGGACCGTAAATTGTCATGCGGTGCCAACACACATCACAGTGGTAACATTGATCGCAGGTCATTGTGCCACCTCCAAATTCCGTGCAGTCGACTGCAAAACTTGAATAACGGCGGCGGAGAGTTTGGTGCCGGTGGCCGGATCCTTGGCATTGATCTTGCCGATCAGCTCCTGTACCTTTGCGGCTGTTTGTTGCAGTTCGGTGAAGTACACCCGGCAGGCGGCTACATCCGTGTCTGCGCCCGCTGCCTTGGCTTGCCGAACAGCGGCGTCCAACTTGGTGGTGCTGCTGTCCAACTGCCGTTCCAGGTCTGCCTTTTCCTGCTCCAGCTTTTCTACAGCGGCTTTGGCTTTCTTCTCGGCGTCTGCCTTTGCCGTTGCCAGCTTGGCTTTGTATTCCTTGGCGGCTTCCTTTTCCGCTTCCTTTCGTATCGCCTCCGGGTCCGGCGCTGCGTCGGCCCGCTGCTGCAATTCTTCCAGCTGGGCGCTGTACTTGGCTTTAACTTCCTGCTCAATGGAAGAACGGAGTGTGTCCGTGTCCACTGGCTCCGGTGTTTCGCTTAATTCGCTCTGTGCCTGCCCAAGGTCAAAGGTCAGCTGTTCCGTCTGCTTCTTGTAGCGTTCAACCTCAGCCTTTAATTCCCTGACTGTGGCACTCTCCAAATCCACATCGGCCGCAAACTCTTCCCGCTCGTAGCTACTGATTTGAGAGATCAGCTCCAGCTTGGTGATCCCCAGGTCGGCGTGGTCGGCCATATACTTCTGGCCCAGCTTTTCATAGGCTGAAATGTAGGAATAGGCTTGCCGCTGTTTAATGCCGCATGCCTGCTCGGCGTACTCCTCGAATGTGTCATAGCCCAGCTCCGTGTATAGGCCCTCATCCCGCATTGTCTTAAGATCGTGGCACACATCTACCAGTGCTCTGGCCATTACCTGGCCGTTGGCCAGGATCCGGGCGTGGGTATCATAGGCTTTCTGTGTGGTGGGCGTTACTTCTTGCATTGTAGTGATTTGGTTATCCATAAGTCCTCCTTAACTGACTGCTTTCGTTTTTCTGTTCGACTTTAGGTAGGCAAGCCAGGCTTGCATAAACTCCTGCACATCCGGCGGTGCAGGTCGGTTGTGATCCGCTCTGCATTGAATAACGGCTCCGTTCTTAAATTCTACGGTCACATAGGACCGATCCGGGTCCGACTGCTTGCGGACGAAAAGTATATCCGTCTTTCTGTCCAGGTATTTTTCCGTGTAACAGGAGTACACACAGTTGTGCTGGGCACAACCCTCTTTCAGCAGATCCTCCGGTCCCTCGGCCGGCCGAATGAACAGCCCGCTGCTGGCGTATGCATATTTGCGTTTCAACTTTGGCAGATCCTCAGCTAACTTCTTTACCCGCTCGGCTTGCTCTTTTGCTTTCTTTTCGTTGGCTCGGCGTGTCAATTCTTCGGAATACTGCCGGTGCAGGTCTCGCAAGTCCTGTGGAACGGCTACCTCTTTGTGGCTAACATCCAGGCCCAACCGCCCGCACTGATCCAGATAGTCGCTGTAATCGGACAGCACATTTGTTGGCGTTCCATATCCTCCCGCTGCCTGCCGATTTACCCAGTTTATTGCCTTTTGCGGAGATATGTATTGCCGCAAAAAATCAAACGCCTTGTAGCATTTCTGCTGACTCCAGCTGTATTGGAAAGTAAGAAAAAAGCGGAAATTTTCGTCTGTCATTTTGCAGCCGTATTTTTTCAATGCCTTGGTTGCTTTGAGTGTTGAACAGCAAATGTTGTCTTGCGTTTTTAATTTGCGGTACTCCTGCTTGGTTAGTCGCATGGCCTTGTATGGCACCACTTGCTTGTAGTCCATACCGGTTGTGCAGTCCCACTCCACTTGTTCGGCTACCAGGTCACCGTTGCCCTCTTTTATTAGACGCTCTGTAAGCACCGGGTACCGGCTGTGTTGATAAAGTAACCCAAGCAGGTTAACAGGATAGTTTGTTATTGTGCTTCGATAAAGCTGCTGGGCACACTCGTGGTATGCTTCCCATGGAAGATAGCGTAGGTTGCTTTTCGCCAGCGCCTCTTCAAAGCCCAGCAGCTTTGCTCCCTCTCCTTGTGTACATTTCCAGCTGTTGTGATCCAGCTTAACCGGCTCCACCGTGCACGGCAGTTTGCGTGTTGGCTTTTGCTTTACGCTTATGTACAGCCCTCCACCGTATGTTTGTTCGGCTACAAAGTGCTGGCCGAGATTGAAGTATGCAGCGTACAGCAGTGTGCCCCTTTCCGGCGCGGCTTTATAGTTGCGCGTATAATCCTCATACACTCGAACGAAAGAAAGCAATATACCGCCGTTCCTTGTCCGCTGCGTTACCGCTACCACTGCCGTGTTACACAACTGACTACGGCCACGCCCGGCGTCTTTGACTTGAACTTCGTGCCCGCAGGCCGGGCAGCATACGGTGTCGTTATGCCGTGCAGAGCGGCAGGCGGCGTGCTTGTCCGTCCATAGCCGCATATTCTCAATGTCGACCTGCACATCCTTGCCACAGGCTGTACAGTAGCCATACCTGTGACCGTATTCTTTGTGTTTGAAAAAGTACTGCTCATTGACGAATACCTCTTCGTGAGCAAACTTCTTGATCTTTTTCTCCGGCAGTTTCGGGCGGCCGCTCCAAATCTTCCGAGCTTGTTCCTGCGTAAGCGTGTTCAGTTTCTTTCCCATATCGACACCTCACAGCAGATCCAGCAGGTCGATGATCTCAGCCTTGGTCTCTTCGTCAGTAAAGCCGTAATAGCCCGCTGCCCATTCGTATACGGTGTCGTCTGGCACGGCTGCACAGTTGCCCGCTGCTTGTTTCCGTGCGTTGCTGGTGATGTGATCCCAGCAGCCTTTCAGGCTCTTGCCCTCAGCCAGCACCTTGTCGGCGTTTTCATCATTGACCAGGTAGTGGTCTATAATGTGAGAGCATAGCAACCGCACGCTGGCGCTGTTCATTTTTTCGGCTTCTGCATCGATCTTGTCGATTGCCTTTTGAATTTTCTCTGTCATTTCAGCGTTACCTCCTTGATCTGCGCCAGCGCGCAACGCTGGCAGTGCTCGTCCAGTTCCGGCTTGTCCAGGCCGCACCTGTTATTGATACAGCCATAGATACACACATCTCTGCATATCGTCGCCAAGATCGCAACTGTAGTTTTTTCGTTCTTATTCTTCATTATTGCGCTCCTCAATGGCCATACCGGCCACGGTGCCCAGGTTGATCAGATCCCGGCATACAGCTTCTGCTTTGGACAGATCCATTGTGCTGATCACGCCCTGCACGATCAGACCGGACTTAACTACCACCAGGTCCCCGCGCTTGTACAGGTAATATCCCTCTTCTTCCTTTTCGATAGGTTGCAACGCTCTTCTGTTGATGAATGTCATGCCCGCACCTACAATCAGCGGTTGCCATACAGCGCCTGCGGCTACAATGCAGGTGTCCAGCGGGGCGGCATATTCTTCATCGTGGCATTGGTCTGCCAGCGGCAGACCCGCTTTTGGCACCCTTGTCACGACCACGCTGTCGTCCTCTGCCAAGTCGGCGACCATGCGCAGCGTCTCCGGCGTGTATTCCGGGTGGCCATACAGGATGTAGCCGCAGCTGCCGTTGCTGAGCATTTGCTCACCGTCTGGCAGGTCGTATAAGAAATAAGCCTTGCTTCGCTTGCAAATGGATAACATTTTCTTAAAGTTCATCTGTCCGTCTCCTTTATGCTTATGCCGTGTATAAACAGCATAAGTTTTCGTTTGATGATATATTCCTTTGTTTTGGCGCCCTTGGTGTCCTCGACCACCTGCTTCCAGGTGCCGTCCGGTTGGCAGACCTCATATACAAAGTCCGCCTTATAGATCACCGGGCGCTCTTTTCGGTGTTCGCCGACCCCTGCCGGGATCAACTCATAAGGGACCTGCTCCCGCAGGTTGCGCACCAGGCCGTGCCGTTCCAGCAGTTGCAGTTCCTTGGCCCGCTTGCACTCGCTTTGGCTGTCGTATGTGCGGCCGTCCATTTGGGCTTTTACTGCGTGGTATTTGTTCCCGCCTTTGGCCCGCTGCCGGAGATATTCCTGGTACTGGGCAGCAGTCCAGTGTTCTTGGGTACCCATCAGCCCGCTGCCTGCTCCGCAGGAGCGTAAGCCATACGGATGAACTGGTGCTCCACTGCACCAATGCGCTGCTGCTCCTGCTCCAGGCATTTCTGCATATATTTGCTGGCAAGCACCGTCCCCTCAAACTCTCGGCGCAGATCATCGGTCATACCGTACTGGCCCAGGCCTTTGGCACTCTTAAAAGCGTCCCACTTCGGCCGGATCAACGGGTGGTTGATATTCAGCTTGAAACCGTAGGCGTTGTGCGGTGCCAAGATCAGCTGGGTTTGGCGTTCCTGCTCCAGATTGCGCACTTTTTCCCGCATTTGTTCCCATTGCTGTATGTATGTCACTTTGTCCTCCTAACACAGGTACCTCTGGTTCTTTGCCCGAACAGGGCAGAGCACATAGGATTGATACTTAAAACCGGTGACTTCGTCCTCCCAGTTGTTCAGCGTGTCCTTGACCACATAGTAGCCCTTTGGCGCTCTTGGTTCATCTGCCCAGTGGTCGCTATAGATGATCTGGTATTCCGGTTCAGGTACCACCAAGTTACGGCTGCGGCTAAAGCACACTCTGGACTTGGCCGTGGTGTATTTGCCCTCGTGCCCTTGCTTGATATGCGTCTCCTCGCGTAGGTACCCACCGTAGGTGTGGTGGTCTCGATCGTCCACCGGTACATACTCCACTCGGCCATAAGGCCACCGGGGCAGCTTGACGATGTCAATTCCGGACAAGGCCATGTGGATATGCGGATTCTTTTCCGGCGTTTCTATGGCGCGCATCCATTTGAATTCCACATCGGCCGTCTTGTACGCGTACCGCAGCTTTCTCATATATGCCTTACATAGCTTCTTGATCTCTTGCAGATCCTTGGGCCTGTCCGCCTTGCGGAATGTAAAGGTAGCAGTCAGGTCACCTGGTCCGAAATTAGCGTTGAAGATCATTTCCTGCTGTAGGCACGCTTGGCGATTGTTGACTGCCGCCTGGGCTTCGCTGGTCTTGCCATAGTTGCTGCCCCTGGTGCACTTGTGCTTGCTGCCGTAGCGGGAGGAGTAATGCCGCTGAATGTATATACACTTACCTGCGTGGGTGGTCTTTTGCACCCATGGCATTTTGGTTTGCTCCTTTCTGGACGGATCGGCACTCTATGGAAATGCTGGAAAACGCTGATCGGCTCCCGGGTGGAAAACAAGTTTCCCACCGGTTCACCGGCGTGTTCCACATTCCCACAGAGCACAGCTCCTCATTATGCGGCGCGGGGCGCACACCCTGTTGCCGCCGGTCTCCTGCCTGCGCCTGAACCCGCTGAAGAATGCCAAGCGATATATACTTTTGCCGTTGGCGTTTTGCGCCTAAAAATAATACTTTGAACAAGGAGCAAAAAAGGAGCACAGACCCCTTTTTTCGTCCTTGACTTCTCTGCGGTCCTTATATATAATGTAATTAGCGCAGGCATTTTCTTTTTTTCGCCGCCTGTGTTCAAGTCGACTGATCGCTTAGTCGGCTTTTTCTTTTTGCCCGCCGCTTTGTTCGTCGCCATACTCCAGCGGCAGCATAATGGCGGTCACTTTCGGCAGTTCCATCAGAGCCTTGGTTTTCCGATCGGCGATGACTTCCAGTGCCTCGTAGTTGCCGTCACCCCGCACATACACGGTGTCGCCGGCTCTAACGGTATTCCACGGCGCCCGCAGAACGATGTGGTCCTCATCCAGCTTAGCAATCACCAAATCAATGTAATCTTCCATTTTCATCATCCTTTCCCAGTTTGACGGCGTGCAGATACGCCAGTTCAAAATCTGTCAGCGGCGCTACCAGCACCACCTTGTGGTTCTCGTCCTCGATCACCAGCCGCTTATCCTGCTGCGGCTCCCGGTCGTCCTTTGGCAGCACGAACACCGCCAGGGCAATCAATGCGCAGCCGGTGCCGCTGATTACAACGGACACCCACCAATATTGGTTGTCCGCCACCAGGCAGCAACCGAACAGCACCAGCAGAAAGCCGGTGACCACCAGGACCACGCCTGCCTTTTCTCGTTTCGTCATTGGTTTATCCTTTCTTGCAGTCAACCGCAAAATCAATATTTGCCTGCATTATAGGCGTGGAACGCCGGGGCGAACACAGCCAGCTTGGTGCCGTTCTCTCCCAGCTGAATGAGAGGGAAGCCCGGACGGTGCATATACTGCCGCGCCGTTGGTATGCTGCAATTCAGGTATGCCGCCACATCTTCCGGACCAAGATACAGTTTTGTGCCCTTGGCCTTGACTTCTTCCTCTACCGCTTCGGCGGTGCGGATCAGGTCAATATAGTTTCGCAGGCGCTCCATACGCTGCTGCACGGCGGCGTCGAAATCGTCCATTGCCAAGGGACTGTCCTTGTTGATTGGTACTTTCATTATTATTTCTCCTTTCTTATCAGGCCAGCCCTTTGGGCAAGCGGCAGAGCCGCAAGCTGCCCGCTACACGGCAAAAGTGCCGTTGGCGATAAATGTGATGTTGGGTGGTGCGGGCACCGGAAGCGGGACATAGGGGGTAAATTTGACAAAAAAGAAAAGAAGAAAGAGAAGAAATGAAAAAAGGTCCCGCTGCCTGCTTAGTTCTGCCGCCGCCCAAAAGGCTGGCCGTATTCAGTTGTTGGCGCACAGTCTACATATCAGGTAAAAAAATATTTGTCTTTTTCGGCACTAATGCCTAATATTGCGCTTAAAACTTGGATCTCATTCGCCTTAAACTGTGTTCTGCCATTCAGCTTGTAATTGAGAGATGTCGGCGATATTCCCAGCTTTTCTGCTATCTTTTTTCTATCTACGCCGACTTCGACAATCTTGGCCTTGAGCAAGTTCACATTCACCACTGTTTACACCTCCTTAATTTGGTGTTGGCTTTCCGTCAACAACCTAAGAATACCACATCGTTTCCGATGTGTCAACACATTATTTGAACTTTTTTCAAAAATATTGACAGTGAGCCAACATTGTGCTATATTGAGCGTGGGTGATGACTTTATGAAACAGGAAACGATGTATGATCGTATCAGAAGACTAAGGGAAGAAAAAGATATCAGTCAGGATGAGTTGGCAAGGCGCTGTGGTTATTCGAGCCGATCAACTATTTCTAAAATTGAAAAGGGCGAGCGAAATATAACAGGTGAGAAAATTCAAATCCTCGCGAGTGTACTTGGCGTTCGGCCCTCATACCTTATGGACGGAGAGCTTCAAGATAACTTTGATATGTTTTCAGTTAATGGTGTGTTGCCGTTACCCGAAACCAAAAAGCGCCCTCGGTTAGGCACAATCGCTTGTGGTGAACCGATCTTGGCGCAAGAAAACATAGAAGATTATGACGATGTCCCGAATGATATTAAGTGTGATTTTACATTGCTGTGCAAAGGTGACAGCATGATTGACGCACGCATACATGATGGCGATGTCGTTTACATACGCCAGCAGCCAAGTGTGGAAAATGGCGAAATTGCAGCAGTACTGATTGGCGACGAAGCTACACTCAAGCGTGTTTTCGTCTATGACGACAAAGTGGTACTGCAGCCTGCAAATCCTGCATATTCTCCCTTGGTGTATATCAAAGAAGAAATGAATTATATTCGTATTCTTGGCAAGGCTGTGGGCTTTATAAGCAGATTGTAGTTGCTGCTTGCAAATTGTTGTTAGCACGGCACACCGTGATTATAGATGTAATAACTTAATAGGGGGAAAAAAGAAATGGGTCTGTTTACATCAGCAGAAGAAAAAGAGAGAAAGAAACAAGAGGCTGCCAAGGCCAAGCGTGACGAATTCATCGAAAAGTACCACCTGGAGGAGTACGCCGACGATATTCCAGAACACGAGCTCAACCGGATCATAGAGACCTTTAAGGGGAATGCGGCCATTACTGTTGGCAGCGTGCTGTCCGATAACTACGGTCCGTTATTGCTGAATATCAACTCTATGCAGGAGGCAATCTTCAATCAAAACTGGATTATTATTAAGCTACTCGCGCAGATCAACAGCAATTTGGAGGACAAGGCGTGAAAAAGTCATACAAAATTTTACTGTACGCGTTGCCGCCGTTGAGTATTGCTGTGCTGTTTGGGTGTGCTGCGTTCCCACCGTTTCTGTTTGTGTCCGTTGCACTATTGGTGATTTATTATATAATTCTTACCAAGGTGCTAAAACTGATCCCCGCAGATGAGCAGAAAAACGCCCGGCACGAGCAACAGGGTACATACTATATGCCGCCTACGGTGCAGCAGCCCGCTGCACCACAGCCAGTACAACAGGTAGTTGTTCCACCTGCCCCTCCGGTCGCAGAGCCACCCGCCGCACAACAACCGGAAGCGGACACAGAAAAGTCCGTTGCCGAACAGCCCGCTGCTGTTCCGCCTGAGCCGGTGGCAAAAGCGGAGTCAATACCGCCCGCTGCCCCAAAAGAGGTGGAGCCTGTGGCACAGTGGGTTAACCCCAGGTATGCTGACGAGGCAGAACACACGGAACCCGAATTGGAAAATATACCGAACATATCCGTGCATATTGATACGGAGCCTGTTACAGTTACACTGCCGGTCGTCGAGATGACCGACCCGGAGCCTGACTCGGCAGACGATGACGACGAGCCGGAAGAAAAAGGTTTTTATCGGCGCGGCTCCCGGCTGCGAAAGTTTCCGGAGGAGTTTGTAGTCATTGACTTTGAGACCACCGGCTTTTCTCCTATTCAAAATGAGATCATAGAGGTCGGCATGTTAAAGGTGTGCGGTATTGATGTGGTGGACAGCTATCAGCAACTTGTTCGGCCAAAGAAACCGGTATCCGGTCGGATTACCAAGCTTACCGGGATCACCAACGAAATGCTGGAGGAAGCGCCCGCTGCTGCCGATATAATGCCTGATGTGCTGGACTTCATCGGTGATCTGCCTCTTGTGGGTCACAATGTGTCCTTTGATGTGGGCTTCCTTGTGCGCAACGCTAATCTATACTGCGATGGGGACACGGCTTTTCCCTCATTCGACACAATGCAATGCGCCAAGCGGGAGTTACCGTTCCTGCCCGATTATAAGCTGGGTACGGTGGCCAACTACTTTGATTGCCAGGACGAGACTGCCCACAGAGCGCTGGCCGACTGCCACTCAACACTGGGCTGCTTTATTGGCCTTATGAACTATAATGAATAAATAAAAAAAAGCTCCCCCCTGTTGGCGCAGGGGAGAGCCGATAAGCAGGAGATGTGCGTGCACATAACCCACCCAACACTGGTTATTGTAGCACAGCCCTGCTGAAAAATCAAGCGGGGTATTTTTGCGCCCTTTTTTTAGGTGCTGCCCGCTGCTATGCAAAGGAGATTGTGAGTACAATGCCAAGAAGAAGAGGAAACGGAGACGGAACCATCTATAAGATGGAAAGCAAAGGCCTATGGGCCGCTCAGCTAACTATAGGCGTGGATTCCAACGGCAAGCCCAAGCGCAAAACTGTGTACGGTAAGCGACAGGCAGATGTGCGGGCAAAGCTGGACGCTCTGAAAAATGAACTTGCCACCGGGTCCATTATTACCCCCGACAAAATGACGGTCGGAGATATGGCCCGCTGCCTAACGGAAGAAGATCGCGCGCTAAATATCATTGGCGAGAATTCTTACTTGCGAAAGAACGCTATATGTGTGCGTATCAGCCGCAGCGCGCTTGGTTCTATCCCGCTGCAAAAAGTAAAACCAGCTGATATACAGTCCTATTTAATGTCTATAACGGAATACTCCAATTCAGTTATAGCAAAAGATTATGGAATGCTGGCCCGCTGCTTCCGCACTGCTATTTATAGAAACATATTAAATAAGGATCCCATGGTGGGGCTTCGCAAGCCTAAAAGCGTTAATGACACCCATCGGGTTCGTGCTCTTACCGTTGATGAAGAAAAGAAGCTGATTGCCGTACTTAACGATCAAGAACGCAGTTGCCCCTACCGCGCTCAATTTCTGCTTATGTTATATACCGGTATGCGTATGGGTGAAATCAACGCGCTGGATGTACACGATGTCAATCTTGCCTTTCGCACTGTAAATATACGCCGCACCGTCACGCGGGACAGTTCGGAACACAGTGTCCTCGGCAAGACCACAAAAACCTATGCTGGACAACGCCTACTTTCTTTGCCGGATATGCCTTTTCAGTTACTGTCAGACCATCTAAAGAATTGGCGACCAAATAAAATGGATCTCCTTTTCTTTGACTATAGAGGAAATAAGATCATCACTACTAATCAGGCAAATATGACCTTGAAACGCTTGATCTCGAAATATACACTACTTGATCAAACAGTTCCGGGAACAGTTACCCTGCACAGCTTAAGGCACACTTATGCCACGCGCTGTATAGAAAGCGGTATGCACGCCAAGAGTCTGCAAAAAAGACTTGGACACACCGACATAAAGACCACCCTGGACACCTACTGTGATGTTTTTGAGCAGTTCGACAAAGAGGCAAGCGACCGGGCAGACGCTTATATGCAGGATCTGCTTTTTGCGTAAATTACGGCGTTGCAGTACTATTGCAGTACCATAGCGCAAATCTTACGATATAGCGCGGATTTTTGCCTTATTTGTCCTACCTCCGCAACCACTAAGACAGACACCAGACGGTGTCTGTTTTTTTATTCTCCTTTTGGGCTCGAACCTACGACACGTGGCTCCAAATGCGCAAGCATTTGGGAGAAACAGTCCGGGGGACTGTTTCGTAGCGAGTGCGCAATCTCGGTCCTACCTCCGCAACCACCAAGACGGCGTTTGTTTACGCCGTCTTTTTTCTTTTACAGGACTCAAGACCACATTCGTACTGCACATAAACAGGCACCGGAAATTCCGGTGTCTGTTTTCTGTTTGTCAACGCGAAAAGCGCATTGACTTGACAATAGAGAATATGGTATGATTTGGGTAGAAAACTGTGCCATTTTTTGGCGCGAAGGGGTGCAAAAAAATGAACAAGATCAAACGCGGTTTGGCGCTGCTGCTAACCGTTATTCTGCTATGCACGGCACTACCCATCAGTTCCCAGGCCAAGACCACCGGCAACAAAACGGTCAACAAGGCCAACATTGTGCTGTTCGGCTACTTTGCAGACGACACGCAGACGGCGGCAGACGCCTATTTTAATCAATACGCCGGGGAACTGGTAGGCTATATCGACGGCAGCTTTGGCCGCTCGCTGAAGAACTATCTGAGCAGCATTTCCTACGGTCAGCTGCACATGGAAAATACCATTCCCCAGTACGACGGCACCACGGTGCACGCTTTGCCAGTCCCGGTGAAGGAAAGCGACGCCCTGGTTCAAAATTTGGACACCCAAATCATAGAGAGCCTGATCCGTCAAATGCCCTCTATTGCAGACAAAGCCGTGGATCTGGACGGGGACGGCTATGTGGACAATGTGATGGTGATTCTAAAGGCCAGCCAGTCCAGCAAGGCCTCCTCCTCTGCCACACTGGTAGCCCACAAAAGCGACTACTCCGGCTCTGCCAAGATCAATAACAAGCCGGTGGTCGGCTACAATGTGTTTGGCACCGACCGACTGCGCTCCGAGGGCAGCAGTCTGCTGGCTCACGAGTACCTGCACACCTTTGGCTACCCGGACCTGTACCGCAATTCCGGCAACGACCGGCCGGTGTACAGCTGGTCCGTAATGGGCGGAGTGATCCCCGGCTCGCCCCAGTATCCCTTGGCCTACGAGCGGATGTATTTTACCCACTGGATCGACATAGATACGGTAACCCAAAACAGCACCCTAACCCTGGATGACCAGGCCAACGCTGACGGAAACCAGGCCTTTATCCTGAAATCGCCCTTAAACGACCACGAAATCTTTGTGGTAGAATACCGCAAAAAGCCCCCCATTAACTACACGGAGCAGGACTCCCTGGACTGCCGCATCGGCGGCACCGGGGTGATCGTTTACCGAGTGAACCTGAATGTGGACGGGCTGACCAACCTGCGGGGCTACACGGGCATTTATGTGTTCCGGCCCCAGTCCGGCCAACCGGGCTACACCGGCAACGAGATACTGGATGTGAGCCACGCCTACCTGCCCTACAAGGACGACAGCACCGGCAAAACCCGCAGCGCCATCGGCTCTGCGGATATGAGCGCCACCCTGGCAGACGGGGCGCTGACCTTCAGCGACGGCAGCAACTCCGGCATTGTGCTGAAGAACATTGCCGTATCCGCAAACAAACAGCAGGCCACCCTGGAAGTGGAAATTCCGCAAAAAAGCGACTATGACCTGTGGCAGGATCTGAACTATGCCGCCACCGGAAACATGACCTACGGCGTAACCATGACAGAGGTAGACGGCGCCCTGTACACCGTAGCGGCAGAGAACAAAAAGATCCGCTCCCGCAAGTATGAAAACGGTGCCTGGACGGACTTTGCGCCGGAGATCAGCGAGAGCTTTGCCAGCGAATTCCAACTGGCACGGCAGGGCAGCAACCTGTATATGGCCTTTAACGACACCAACGGTGCCGCCCGACTGATGCGCTACGACCTAACCGCCGGGGGCAGCTGGCAAGCGGTACGCACGGTGGATAACGCCGGCACCGGGGTCAGCCTGCGGGTGATCGGCGGCAAGCTGTATATGGCCTGCATCACCAACCGGCAGGTGGGCTATATGTACTACAACGACCTGCTGCTGATGCAGGTGGACGGCACCACCGCCACTGACCTTGGCACCTATGTAACCGGCACTTTTATCGGCCAGCCCAAGCTGGTGGACTACGGCGGTCCCTGCCTGCTGTATCGCTCCGGTAACAGCGTGATCACCGCACTCAAATGGAACGGCACCGCTTTTGAAAAATTCTCTGACGATACGGTAAAGGGCAACTTTTACGATGTGATCAGCAGCGGCGGCAAGCTGTACCTGTCTTTGGGCGGCTCCACCCTGCAAACCGCCATCTATGACGGTAGCAACTGGACACTCGGCCCGAACAGCGGCATCACCTGCGGCGAAACCGCATGGACCACCCTGGGCGGCACCCTGTACCTAGTGGCCAGCCCCAATACGGAGAGCGGCAACCTGCTGCTGTACCGCTACGACAACGGCACCTTTACCCAGGAGGGCGAACGCATTGACAGCCCGGTGTCTACCCTCACCGCCTGCCCGGTGAGCAATACCGTGTACCTAAGCTATGTGCGAGGCGCGGACCAAAAGATCACCTTTAAGAGCAAAACAGTGATTCCACCCAAAGCAGAGGTGGACCGCAGTGCGCTGGAAGCGGCATTGTCCCTGGCTGCCGCCTGCAAAGCGACGCAGTATTCGACCGAGAGCCTGGCTGCCCTGCAAAAGGAAGTGGACGCCTACACCCCCTACCTGACCGGCGATGTGACCCAGGCACAGATCGACGCAGGCACCACGGCGGTGCTTACTGCCATTTATAACCTGGCGCCGTACTTTGACCTGACCGTCACTGCCCTGAACGGCACCTGCGCCGCCACAGTAGGCGATCAAACCGGCGGCTGCGGCGGCTACAAACCCTTAAAGGGTGCCGACGTAACCCTGGTGGCACTGCCCTATGACGGCTACACCTTTGTGGGTTGGTACGACAAGATCAATCACCGCTATATGAGCCGCAACACCACCTACCACTTTACCGCCACCACCAATGCGCAGCTGCAAGCAGTGTGCGTAAAGACCGGCAGCGCTACCCTAACCTTTGCCACCGAAAGCGGCTGGATCAGCGCCACCGTTACCCGCACCACAGCGGAATGGGCAGCAACGGACAGTCTGGCAGATCTGCTGCCGGAGGTGCCCTATCGCTACGGCTACACCGCCACCGGCTGGGATTGTGACGAGCGTACCGTGCTGGAAAAGCTGCGCAGCGGCCAAAATGTGACCCTGCTGCCCACCTACACGGCGGACAGTGCCTCCCTGCCCACCCCCTCCCCGGCTAAGGACGGGGTGCCGGTGCTGGATCTGTACTACAAACTGGACGAAAAGAACAATGTTGGCTCCTTTGTGATGGCTGCCGGGTGGCCGGATTACCTGGATATTCAGTCCGTGGGCGTAGCGTTCTACTACAAAGACGCCGCCGACTTTGACCCCACCGACTTTACCCTGCTGCTAAACAACAAAATGCTGGCCAGCAACTTCAATACTGACAGCCTGGAGGAGACCTATGTGGTGAATATAAAGAAACTCTCCAACCGCTACAACTGGGCGGCCAGAGGGTATGTAAATTACTACGACCAAAACGGCAAGCTGCAAACTGTCTACTCCAACCAGATCAATCTGATCGCCCGAGAGCAGGTATAAAAACAAGTGAAAAACCGTCGCCCCGGTACGCCGGAGCGGCGGCCTTTTTTTGTCAAAAATGCGGCAGCACCCACCGACACCGACCCGAAAAATGACCAAGTTATGAATTTTCGATTTTTTGGCGTTTGGGTGTTGTGTTCCCTTTATATTTAATATATAATATTATCGCTGAAAGTTTATACAGCGGGCGGCGGCACTGCCCCCTGTTTTTGAAAGTGAGAGAATACATATGATTTTGTCAAGAGATATCGGTATCGACTTGGGTACTGCCACCACCATGATCTGCGACCGCAAGGGCCGCATTATTGTGCGGGAGCCCAGCGTGGTAGCCGTAGATGTAAAGACCAAGCGGGTGGTTGCCACCGGCACCCAGGCCAAGCAGATGATCGGCCGCACCCCCGGCTCCATTGTGGCCGTGCGACCGCTGAAAAACGGCGTCATCGCCGACTTTGATATGACCGCGGATATGCTCCACAGCTTTATTTTCCGATCGGACAAGCGCTCCATGTTTTCCAAGACCCGGGTGGTCATCAGCGTGCCCTCCGGGGTCACCGAGGTAGAGCGCCGTGCCGTGGAGGACGCGGTACGCAGCGCCGGTGCGCAGGATGTGGAGCTGATCGACGAGCCCATGGCCGCAGCGCTGGGCGCCGGTCTGCCGGTGTATGAGCCTACCGGCTCCATGATCGTAGACATCGGCGGCGGTACCACCGATGTGGCGGTGCTGAGCCTGGGCGGCATTGCAGCCTGCAAGAGCATTAAAGTAGGCGGCGAGGCCATGGACGAGGCCATCATCGACTATATCAAAAAGCACCACAACCTGCTCATCGGCGAGCCCATGGCGGAGGAGATCAAGCTGAAGATCGGCTCTGCCGCACCCTATGACGGCGAGGGCGCTATGGAAGTGCGGGGACGCAACCTGACGGACGGCCTGCCCGGCGCCATGGAGATCACCAGCGCCCAGGTACGGGAAATCTTGACCGAGCCGGTGCAGGAGATCATCCGTGCCATTAAGGAGACCCTGGAGGTGACCCTGCCGGAGCTGGCAGCGGACATTATGGACCGGGGCATTTACCTGACCGGCGGCTCCAGCACCCTGCGGGGGCTGGCGGACCTGATTGAGCAGGAAACGAAAATCAAAATTCACATTCCGGACGCCCCCACCGACTGCGTGGCTATCGGCACCTCCATCAAACTGAGAAGGGCGAGATAATGAAAGCATTTTGGAAAAGCCGCCCGGTGAAGACCGTAGGCATACTGGCAGCACTCCTGGTGCTGGGTATGCTCATTGCGGCAGCCACCGGCCACGGCGAGACCGCCCAAAGCGGCGTACTGGGTACCGTCTTTGCCCCCGCCCACTGGGCTGCGGAGAAGATCAGCGACGGGCTGGCCACCCTCTCCGGCAACGCCAAGGGCAATACCGAATACGAAAAGAAGATTGACGAGCTGCAACGCCAACTGGGCGAAATGCAGGAGCAGCTGGCGGATTACAAAAATATCAAGAGCCAAAATGAGGAGTACAAAGCCGCCCTGGAGCTGAAAGATGAGAACAGCGGTTTTCAGTATGTGGCTGCCGATGTGGTAGGCCGGGACAGCGCAGATCCGTATCTCAGCTTTACCATCAGCAAAGGCACCGTCAGCGGAGTTAAAGAGAACGATGCGGTGCTCTACGGCCGCTACCTAATCGGCATTGTGAAGAAAGCCTATCCCACATACAGCATCGTCACCACGGTGCTGGACCCGGACTTCTCCGTCTCTGCCTATGACATCAACTCCGGCGAGGTCAGCTATGTAACCGGCGACGCCAAGCTGGCGGCGGACGGCTGCTGCAAGTTTGAGAACCTGAGCACCTCTACGGACATTACCTACGGCTCCATCATTGCCAGCGCAGGCATCAGCTCTAAACTGCCCAAGGGCCTGATCATTGGCACGGTGGAGGAGGTGGCGGACGAGACCACCAACATCAGTACCTACGCCATTGTCAAGCCCGGCACGGATATTGCCAATATTACCGACTGCCTGGTGCTCACCGGCTTTACCCCCGCTAAGGGAGGCAAGTAATGGAACTGACAACACATCAAAAGACGGTGAAATACACGGTCTACTGTTTGGTAATCGCCGTCGCCGGCCTGTTACAGAATACCCCCGGCCTGTTTTGGCAAATCGGCAGCGCCCGCTGCTTTTTGCTGCTGCCGGTGACCCTGTTGCTGGTCATGGGCGAGCGGGAGCTGCCCGCCGCACTGCTGGGACTGTTTGCCGGGTGCGTGTGGGACCTGCACGCGGCCAAATCCGCCGGGTTCAACGCCCTGTTCTTTATGCTGCTGTGCTTTGGCGTGTCCGCGGTGATGGAGCGCTATATTCGCAGCACCTTTGTGACCCACATGCTGTTTGCTCTGCCGGCACCCTTCCTGTACGGTCTGCTGTACTGGCTGTGCTTTATTCTCATTAAGGGCGTGGACGGCGGCACAAACACCCTGTTCACCTTTTACCTACCCTGTGCCCTGTACACAGCGGTGGTTGCCCCCATTCTTTGGTTCCTGCTGCGGCCCCTGCGCCAGCGGCTGAACCGCAAGGCCCTGCAATAACGGGCATTCTATAAAAAAACGAAAGGAGAAAAGCCGATGCAAAGTCGATACAAAAGCACCCGTTCGGTCATTGCCCTGCTGCTGGTGGCAGTGATGATCATCGGCTTCTCCGCCACGCTATATAAAATCCAGGTTCAGGATCACGAATACTACGCCGCCCAAAACAATACGGTCAAGACCTACAAGGTCGCCATTGAGGCCGCCCGAGGCGAGATTGTGGACCGCAACGGCAACGCCTTAGTCACCAACAGGGAAACCAACTCCATTATTCTGGACGCTGCCTACTTCCCTGCCGCTACGGAGAACGACAAGCGCAACGCCATTTTGCAAAATCTCATTGCGCTGTTTCAGAAAAACGGCGAGGAATACACGCAAAATTTGCCCTTAAAGCTGAAAAGCGGCAAAATCGTCTTTTCCGGTAAAAAGACAGACATTGCCACTATGAAAAGTGCGGATATGTTCAACCTGCAACCCTACGCCACAGCACAAAACTGCTATGACGCTATGGTGGAGAAGTACGGTTTGGAGCAATACGACACCAAAACCGCCCTGCAAATCGGCAACCTGCGCTACGAGCTGACCCGGCTGCAATTCTCCATCAGCACCCCGGTAGTGATCGCCGACGAGGTGAGCAGCGAGACGGTAGCCGCCATTAAAGAGGACAAGGACCGTTACCTGGGTGCCGATGTACAGGTGGTGACCCACCGGGAATATACGGACTCCACCCTGGCGCCCCACATTCTGGGCACCGTGCGCAAGATCAACGCAGAGGAGTATGCCCAGCTGAAAGGAAAAGGCTACGGCATTCATGACCAGATCGGCGAAAGCGGGATTGAAAGCGCCATGGAGAGTGCGCTGCGGGGCACCCCCGGCGAAAAGACCATTACCGTAGACAAGGACGGCCATGTGACCGAGGAGATCACCAAAGCCCCGGTACAGGGCAACACGGTGGTACTGACCATCGACCGTGACCTGCAAACCCTGGCTCAAAAAGAGCTGAAAAAGGTCTGCGACAAAACGGATCTTTACAATTCCGCCGGCGCCGTGGTGGTGCAGGATGTAAACACCGGTGCGGTACTGGCATCCGCCAGTTATCCCACCTTTGACCTGGCAGATTACTATGACAAATACGAGCAGCTGGCCACCAACCGGCGGCGACCCTTGTGGAGCCGCTTTGCCCTGGGTACTTACGCCCCCGGCTCTACCTTTAAGCCTATGATGGCAGTGGCCTCCCTGGAGGAGGGCGCCATCACCCGCAGCACCATCTTCAACTGCGGCGGTCTGTTCCGCTACTATGACCAGACCTTCCAGTGTCTGAACAAAAACGCCCACGGCGGCGAGAATGTGGAGACCGCCCTGCGCGACAGCTGTAACATCTTCTTTTACAACTGTGCCAAGCGCTTGGGCATTACCAAAATGAACGAGTACGCCAGTGCCTTTGGCCTGGGACAAAAGACCGGCGTGGAGATCGCCGAGTCTGCCGGTACTCTGGCCGGGCCGGAGGAGCGTGAAGCTGCCGGCGGCGTGTGGCAAAGCGGTGATACCATTCAGGCAGGTATCGGCCAGTCTGACAATCTGTTTACGCCCTTACAGTTGAGTAACTACTGCGCCACTGTGGCCAACGGCGGCACCCGCTACCAGCTGCACCTGGTACAGAGCCTGATTGACAACAGCAGCGGCAAGGTCAACGAGACCCAGCCCAAGATAGAGGAAAGCCTGGATCTGCACAAATCCACCCTTACTGCCGTGAAGAGCGGTATGCGCCTGGTGGCAACGCAAGGTGCACCCTCGCTAATCTTCAACCAGCTGCGCACCGAAGTGGCCGCCAAAACCGGTACATCGCAGGTGTTCGTCAACGGTGTGAAGAAGAACAACGGCTTCCTGATCACCTTTGCCCCCTATGATAATCCGGAGATCTCCGTGGCCTCCGTGGTTGAGCTGGCAGGCAGCGGTACTTCCACCGCAGAGATCACCTCTTCCATCATCAAATACTGGTATCAGAACAATACGGACGAAAAAACCAATCAAAAAACCGGCGCCCTGCTAAACTGACCTGTATTTTTTGTTGAATAAAACGCCAAAATATGGTATGATGAACCGTAAAATAAAAAACAACCGCCGTTTATCATAGAAACGGCTGAACCTACAGCGCCCCGCGCGCACCTAACCACCTGACCACCTAAGAGAAACGGAGGAGCATTATGAATATTGCACTGATTGCACATGACGCCAAAAAAGAACTGCTGGTGCAGTTTTGCATTGCCTACTGCGGCATTATCAGCCGCCACGAGGTGTGTGCCACCGGCACCACCGGCAAGCTGGTGGCAGAAGCTACCGGTCTAAAGATCAACTGCTTTTTAGGCGGCAGCCAAGGCGGCGGCCAGCAGATCGCCAGCCGCATTGCCTGCAACGAGATTGACCTGCTGATCTTCTTTAGAGATCCGCTGACCGCCAAACCCCATGAACCCAACGACAACGACCTGCTGCGGCTGTGTGATGTGCACAACATTCCTTTTGCCACCAACATTGCCACGGCAGAGGCGCTGATCCGCGGCGTGGAGCGGGGCGACTTTGAATGGCGAGAGATCGTCAACCCCAAATACAATCACTAAAAACGCAACGGGTGAGCCAGCTCACCCGATTTTGCTGGTATTACACGAACGGAGAAAGAACTATGGCACTGATTACCAAAGCGATTAAGGGCACCAAGGACGTGCTGCCCCAGGACGCCTACAAAATCCAGTATATTGAAGCCACGGCTCGGGAAACGGCCGCCGACTTTGGATACAAAGAGATCCGTACCCCTGTGTTTGAGCACACGGAGCTGTTCCAGCGAGGCGTGGGTGACACCACCGATGTGGTGCAAAAAGAGATGTACACCTTTAACGACAAGGGCGGTCGCTCCATTACCCTGCGCCCGGAGGGCACTTCCGGTGCTGCCCGGGCATTTCTGGAGAACGGGCTGTGCAACGAGGCGCTGCCCCAAAAGGTCTATTATCTGGACAGCTGCTACCGGTACGAGAAGCCCCAGGCCGGTCGCCTGCGGGAGTTCCACCAATTCGGTGTGGAGTGCTTCGGCACCCAATCCCCCCTGGCAGACGCCGAGCTGATTGCCCTGGCTTCCGCGATCTTTGACCGGCTGGGGGTCACCGGACTGCGATTGGAGATCAACTCCATCGGCTGCCCCACTTGCCGTGCCAAATATTATGACGCCCTGCGCAGCTACTTTGCTGCCCGCAAAGACGAACTGTGCGACACCTGCCAGGGTCGGCTGGAGCGCAACCCCATGCGCATTTTGGACTGCAAAAGCCCGGTATGTCAGGAGATCGCCAAGGACGCCCCGGCAGTGACCGACTATCTGTGCGACGAGTGCCGGGAACACTTTGATAAAGTACAGTCTTACTTAAAAGCGCAAAATATCGACTACACCGTAAACCCCCGCATTGTCCGCGGGCTGGACTATTACACCAAGACGGTATTTGAATTCGTGTCTGACTCCATTGGTGCCCAGGGCACCGTATGCGGCGGCGGGCGCTACGACGGCCTGATTGACGAACTGGGCGGCCAAAAGACCCCGTCCCTGGGCTTCGGCCTTGGACTGGAGCGGCTGCAACTGCTGATGGAGGCACAGGGCTGCGCTTACCCGGAGCCGGAAAAAGCAGACCTGTTTATCATCGCCCTGGGCGACAAGGCCACCGGCAAGGCGCTGGAGCTGGCCGGGGATATGCGCAGCGAGGGCTTTGCGGTGCTGATGGATCTGAACCAGCGCTCCCTGCGTGCCCAAATGAAATATGCCAACAAGCTGGGCGCCCGCTACACCGTGGTGCTGGGCGACAACGAAGTAGATACCGACCGGGTGCAGCTGAAAGCTATGGACACCGGGGAGGAGACGGAAGTGGCGCTTTCTACCTTTGTCAACGGATTTTACAGCGTCAGCATGCAGGCGCAGCTGGCAGATCTGGAGATCAACGGCGAAGCCTTTGACTTTACAAGCCTTTTTCAAACAGGAGAAACGGAATAATGGATACTTTAACGGGAATGAAACGAACAGACTACTGCGGCAACTTCACCACCGAGCAGATCGGGCAGGAAGTGACCGTTTACGGATGGGCACAGCGCCAGCGGGACCTGGGCAACCTGATCTTTATTGACCTGCGGGACCGCACCGGTATTTTGCAGCTAAGCTTTAACGACGCCACCGATCGAGAGATTTTTGCCAAGGCGCAGAGCGTACGCAGCGAGTATGTGCTGGCTGCCACCGGCACCCTGCAAAAGCGAGAGAGCGTCAACAAAGAGTTGAAAACCGGCGAGATTGAACTGGCGGTCACAGACCTGCGCGTGCTTTCCAAGGCGCAGACCCCGCCCTTTGAAATCGCCAACGCAGATAAAGTAGGCGACGAGACCACGCTGAAATATCGCTACCTGCACCTGCGCAACGAGCGGCTCACCCAAAACCTGCTCATGCGCCACAAAATCGCCAAGATTGCCCGGGAATACTTCTACGGCCACGATTTTGTAGAGATTGAGACCCCCATGCTGATCAAATCCACCCCGGAGGGCGCCCGGGACTATGTGGTGCCGTCTCGGGTACACAAGGGCAAGTTCTATGCCCTGCCCCAAAGCCCCCAGATCTACAAACAGCTGTGCATGATCGCCGGGCTGGACCGTTACATTCAGCTGGCCCGCTGCTTTAGAGATGAGGACCTGCGCGCCGACCGGCAGCCGGAGTTTACCCAAATCGACTTGGAAATGAGCTTTGTGGACTGCGAGGACATTATGCAGATGGCCGAAGGCTTTATTCAGACCCTGATGGCACAGACCGTAGGCGTGGACATTGCCGCTCCCCTGCCTCGCATGACTTACGCGGACGCCATGGCTCGCTACGGCTCCGATAAGCCGGACACCCGATTCGATATGTGCATTGAGGACATCACCGACTGGGCCAAGGAGACGGACTTTGTGGTGTTCCAAAACGCCATTGCCGCCGGTGGCACCGTGCGTTGCATTGTAGCAAAGAACGCCGCTGCTGCCTATACCCGTAAGAAGATTGACAAATTAACAGAGCACGCCCGCGGGATCGGCGCCGGTGGCCTGGCCTATGTGCGCTGGGCAGACGAGACCCCCACCTGCTCCTTTAACAAATTCTTAAAAGCGGGCGAGCTGGACGCTCTGCTTACCCGCCTGGGGGCAGAAAAAGGCGATTGCGTCTTTATCATCTCTGACAAAACCTCCAAGACACTGCCTATTCTGGGCGCTCTGCGCCTGATGGTGGCCAAGGAGCTGGACATCATTCCCAAGGGCAAATGGAACTTCCTGTGGATCACGGAAATGCCCTTCTTTGAACAGGACGAGGAAACCGGCGAATGGATCGCCATGCACCACCCCTTCACCATGCCTATGGAGGAGTGCCTGCCGTACCTGGATACGGACAAGGCTCGGGTGCGTGCCAAGGCCTTTGACCTGGTTCTCAACGGCATTGAGCTGTCCTCCGGCTCCATGCGTATCACCGACTGCCAGCTGCAAAACAAAATGTTTGAACTTCTGGGGCTGAGCAAGGAGGAGATTGACGCCAAATTCGGCTTCCTGGTAGAGGCCTATCAATACGCCGCACCGCCCCACGGCGGTATGGGCATTGGGCTGGATCGACTGGCTATGCTCATCTGCGGTGCAGACTCCCTACGGGATGTGACCGCATTCCCCAAGGTGCAGAACGCCAGCGAGCTGATGAGCGGCTGCCCGGCAGAGATCGACGCCGTACAGCTGGAGGAGCTGGGTATGCCCCTGCCGGAGGCGGACGCATGAGCAGCAACTTCTTTGCCATGGTAGAGCGCATGAAGCTGATTGACCGTTGGGCACTGATGAACAATACCGGCAAGGAAAACATTGCCGAGCACTCTCACACCGTAGCGGTGATCGCCCATGCGCTGGCGCTGATCGGCAACAAGAAATTCGGCCGTAGCTACAACGCGGAGCGGTGCGCGCTGCTGGCGCTGTACCACGACACCACCGAGGTGATCACCGGCGATATGCCGACCCCGGTAAAATATTATAACGACACCATTCGCCGTGCCTATAAAGAGATCGAGGCCACGGCGGGGGATCGTCTGCTGGCCATGCTGCCGGAGGAATTCCGACCGGATTACGACCCTTGCTTTCACCCCGACCCGGCGGACAAAGAACTGTGGCAGCTGGTGAAGGCGGCGGACAAAATCAGCGCACTGATCAAGTGCATTGAGGAGGACCGTATGGGCAACCGGGAGTTTGAGATGGCTCTGCGTGCCCAGGAGGCCAAGGTGGAGGCCATTGACCTGCCGGAGGTGGCCTACTTCCGAAAAGAATTTATGCCCGCCTACTACCTAACTCTGGACGAACACACCAAATCCTAAGGAACGAACGCTTATGCAAACCGCTTCTTCTGCCCCTCGCAAGGGGGCGTTGACCCGCGCACTGTCTGCGCCCGGCACAGCCAATGGGCTGATCCTGCTGGGCGCCGTGTTGCAGGTCCTCTTTTTTATACTTTACCTGATCAACGGCGATGTGCATGTGGACGAGGCTATGCTGGTACTCAACGCCCGCAGTTTGGCGCGGGAGGGCACAGACATTTTCGGCCAGCGTATGCCGGTGTATTTTGACACCTGGCTGTACGGCGGCCAGTCCTCCCTGGCCACCTATCTTACAGCGGCGTTTATCCGCCTGTTTGGCAACCAAATTTGGATTGCTCGGCTGCCCCTGGCGCTGACCGCCTTTGCCAGCCTGTTTGCCTTAAAGGGGCTGACGCGACTGCTGTTTCCCGGCCAATACACGGTGCAAAACACTGTTTTGCTGCTGTCTATAATTGAGCCGTGGCGGCTGTACCAGTCCGCCTGGACCCTGGACTGCGCCTATCTGCCCTTTGTGCTGCTATTTGCCCTGTACTTTTTGGTGCACGCGGTGGAAAAGCCGAAGGCACGGCTGCTGTTTTACACCCTATCCATGGCCTGCTTCGCCCTGGGACTGTACGCCTATATGGCGGCAGCCATTCTGATCCCGGTGCTGCTGGTGATTCTGTATCTATCTCTGCTGATCAAAAAGAAAATGAAATTCCGTTACGCCCTGTGGTCCGTAGCCGTATTGGCTGTGTGTGCTCTGCCGTTTCTGCTCTTAGGACTGGTGCAGGCGGGTCTGCTGAAGGATTGCAACTTCCTGGGGCTGTCCATCACGGCTATGGACAGCTACGCCAGGGGCAACAGCACCACCATCTTTGGCACTGCCGGGACTGCCGGTGCTGTCTTTCAGCGAGCATTCTCCAACCTGGGCGGCGTGCTGTACAATAGCCTGGTGCCGGATTTAATGCTGCTCCAAAGCGCCCGCTATCCCACCCTCAGCGGCAATGTAAGCAACTATCCCTTTGGCCACACGGTGGCAGGGCTGCTGGCACTGGCGGGACTGCTGCTGTTTTTGTGGCCCAAGAAGCACCGCAAGGCCGATACAGACTTTGCCAAAACCACCACCGCCCGTGTGGTGATCGGCAGCTTTTTAGGCGCCTTTTTGGTGTACGCCATTGTGGTCAGCTACGCCTCCAACGCCATGTACCGCTACGCAGCCTTTTATCCGCTGCTGCATATTTTGGCCGCCTTTGGGGTGTGCTGGCTGCTGGAGAGCTTTTCCTCCCCGGCGGTGCCCCGCCTGCTGGCCGGGCTGGCCGTCGTGTCCCTGGCACTCACCGGCTTTGCCTTTGGCAACTTTGCCACCCACAACAGTGCCCTGTACGGCAAAAGCTTTGAACAGGCGCTGACCGCCGCCAGAGACAGCGGCAGCAGCGAAATTCTGCTGGTAGACAGCCAGGACCCGTACTTTAGAGAGCGAGAGAGCGTATTCCTGCGCTTTTATGCGGATGACAAAATCGACCAAATGACCCCACTGGAGCCGGAGCTGCGCGCCCGTGGCGGGCTGAGTGCCGGTAACCCGGATGTGGCGCCCCGTCTGCGCCCGGTAACCAAGGACGGCAGCTGGCACTATGTGCAGGTGGAGGAAAACCGCGACTTAACCGACGACTGCTACATTTTCTTTGGCACCGTGCCCCAGCTGGATAAAACCCGACAGCAAGAATACGCTGTAAAGAATTTTAACGACTTTTGCGTGACCCTGGTAAGGAAGAAGTAAGGTTTCCTCCTTGCGGCGAACGAATAACAGTGCAATCCCTCCGTCAATGCCTACGGCATTGCCACCTCCCTTTGCAAGGGAGGCAAATCGGTTATAAAAAAAGCCCCCGACTGTGTACGAAATCTGTACCCAGTCGGGGGTATTTTCTGTTTGTTATCGCTTACGCTCTGGCTTTTTTAATGTTCTCAATGAACTTTTTGCCGGTCTCGGTGATCTTGGCATAATCCCCGGTCTTGGCACCGGCGGTCAGGGAAGAACCGGCACCAACGGCAATGGCGCCTGCCTTAATCCAGTCGCCTACATTGTCCACATCTACACCGCCGGAGGGCATGCACTGAGCATAGGGCACCGGGCCGCGCAGGGACTTAATGAACTTGGGACCAAGCACATCGCCGGGGAACACCTTCAGCACGCTGGCACCGCAGCGCATAGCGGCAATGGCCTCGGTAGCCGTGCCCACACCTGCCATAGCCGGCACATCATAAATGTTGCACACAGCGATGATCTCCGGGTCAAAGTGGGGTGACACAATATACTGGGCGCCGTTGAGAATGGCGATCCGGGCAGTGGCCGGATCCAGCACCGTACCGGCGCCGATGGTCACATCCGTGCCCTCGTACTTCTTTACCATCTGGGAAATCAGCTGGTCTGCATTGGGCACGGTGAAGCACAGCTCCACGGTGGTCACGCCACCGGCCACGCAAGCGTCTGTAATCTTGGCAGCCTGCTCCACAGACTCCGCACGGATCACAGCCACGATCCCAACATCTTTAATTTTGTTCAAAACTGCTTCTTTAGACATACAATACCTCCAAAGCCCGCTGCGGGGCTTATTTTTTCAATTTTATACGCTAACCCTTTCGGCGGCATCCCTCAAAGAGCGTTGCTCGCCGGGGGTTATCTTTGTTTATCTCTGCACTCTGGCGCCTGCACCATGCACTTTAGCCTCTACCTCTTTGAGAGATGCCATGCTGGTATCCCCGGGGGTGGTCATAGCCAATGCGCCGTGCACCACGCCGTAGTTCACCGCCTGCTGGGCGTCGCCAAAGGTCATCAAACCGTAGATCAAGCCGGAGGCAAAGCTATCGCCGCCGCCAACACGATCCAGAATTTCCAATCCCGGGAACTCCATGGACTTGTAGATCTGGCCGTCTGCCCAGCAAATGGCTTTCCAATCATTGACGGTGGCGGTCTTTACAGTACGCAGAGTGGTGGCGATCACCTTAAAGTTGGGGTACGCCTTGGTGGCGGCCTGGATCATCTTGTAATAGCCGTCCATATTCAGGCTCTTCAAGTCCTTGTCGTTGCCCTCAACCTCCAAACCAAGGCAAGCGGTAAAGTCCTCTTCATTGCCGATCATTACATCAATATACTTGGCGATCTCCTTGTTCACTTCCTGGGCCTTTTCCTGGCCGCCGATGCCCTTCCACAGAGAGGCACGGTAATTCAAGTCGTAAGACACCACGGTGCCGTACTTCTTGGCAGCCTTTACTGCCTCCAGCACCACGGCAGCGGAATTCTCCGACAAAGCGGCGTAAATCCCGCCGGTGTGCAGCCAGCGCACACCCAGAGTGCCAAAGATATAATCCCAGTCCACATCGCCGGGCTTCAGCTGAGAAATGGCGGTATTGCCCCGGTCAGAGGTGCTGACAGCGCCGCGAATGCCGTAGCCCCGCTCCACAAAGTTCAGTCCGTTGCGCACACTGCGGCCGATGCCGTCAAAGGGCACCCAGCGGATCAGGGAGGTATCTACCCCGCCTTGGAGAATCAGATCCTCCAGCAGGTAACCCACCTCGTTCTCTGCAAAAGCAGTGACCACGCCGGTGCGCATTCCAAAGCAGCGGCGCAGCCCGCGGGCCACATTATACTCGCCGCCGCCCTCCCAGGCACGGAAGGTGCGGGAAGTCTTGATCCGTCCCTCGCCCGGGTCCAGGCGCAGCATGATCTCGCCCAACGAAATCTCGTCGAACTTACATTCTTCCTTGGGTCTTAATTTCAAATCCATTTTTATCTCTCCTTATGCAAAATCAAAATAGGCAATGGCGTTGTTGTAGCTAATGCCCTGTACGATCTCTTTCAGCACCGCGTCGTCATTGGCGTACCAGCCTTGCTCCACCCAGCGACCGATCAGGGCGCAAAGAATGCGGCGGAAGTAGGCGTGGCGACCGTAGGAAGTAAAGGAGCGGGAGTCCGTCTCCATACCCACAAACTTGCCCAGCACGCCCAGATTACCCAGACTCTTTAGCTGGGCGGTCATACCGTCCATGGTGTCCAGGAACCACCAAGCCGGTCCATACTGAATTTTAGACGCCGCCTCCGTGGACTGGAAGTTACCCAGCATGGTAGCCAGCACCGTGTTGTCCTTGTCGTTCAGGTTGAACAGAATGGTCTTAGGCAGGCTGTCCGTGCTGTCCATGGCGTCCAGCAGGCGAGACAGGGGCCGTGCCACCCGACCGTCATCCACTGAGTCAAAACCGGTGTCCGGCCCCAGGGCACGGAACATTCGGCTGTTGTTGTTACGCATGGCACCGATGTGCACTTCCATCGTCCAGTGCAGCTCATGGTACAGCTTGCCCAGTGCCAGCAGCACCGGGGTTTTATAGATCTGCGCCTCCTGCTCCGTCACCGGCGCCCCGGCCAGTGCCTTGGCAAAGACAGCCTGCACCTGCTCCGGTGCAGCGGGGGCGTAGGGCGGCACATCAAAGGCCTGATCAGACACCCGGCAGCCCACAGAATGGAAGTATTCTGCCCGACTGCGCAGGGCGGCGATCACATCGTCCACCGTATGAATTTCCATACCCGCAGCGGCAGCCAAAGTGTCCATATAGTCCGCAAAGTCCGGTGCCTGAATATGCAGTGCCTTATCCGGGCGGAAGGTGGGCAGCACCTTGCAGTCAAAGTCCGGCAGGGCGGCGATCTTCTTGTGATACACCAGGTCGTCCGCCGGGTCGTCGGTGGTGCACAGCACCTTGACCTTGCTCTTTTCAATCAGTGTGCGGGGGCGAAAATCCCCGGCAGCGATAGCCCCATTGGCTCGGTCGTAAATGTCATCTGCCGTGGCGGCAGACAAAGGGGTATCAATGCCAAAATACATCTGCAATTCCATATGCGCCCAGTGATACAGCGGGTTGCCGATGGCGTATTGCAGGGTGTAGGCAAATTTTTGGAACTTCTCTCTGGGGCTGGCGTCGCCGGTGCAGTACCGCTCGTCCACACCGCAGGAGCGCATGGCCCGCCACTTATAATGATCGCCGGACAGCCACAGGGCGGAAATATCCGTAGGCTGGACGTTCTCATAAATCTCCTTGGGACTTAAATGGCAGTGATAGTCACAAATGGGCAGCGCCTCACAGTAGTCGTGGTACAGGTGCCGGGCCGTTGGGGTATCCAGCAAAAAGTCCTTGTCCATAAAAGGCTTCATCTTAACACTCTTTTCTATACAAATAGTCTGCGCAAAAGGGGTGCACACACCCAAAAAATCCCCGAATACTCGGGGACTTTTTTCAATCACACACCGGAATAGGCGTTAAAGCCGCCGTCCACCGGAATGTTCACGCCGGTAATAAAGCCGCTGTACGCCTCATCGCAAAGGAACAGCAGCGTGCCGGCCAGCTCCTCCGGCTCGCCAAAGCGATCCATCGGCGTAGCAGCCAAAATTTTGCCGGTGCGGGCGGTGGGGGTGCCGTCCGGGTTCCACAGCAGAGTCGCGTTCTGCTTGGTGGAGAAAAAGCCCGGCGCAATGGCGTTAACACGAATACCCATATCCGCAAAGTGCACGGCCATCCACTCGGTAAAGTTCTTTACCGCAGCCTTAGCAGCGCTGTACGCCGGAATTTTGGTCAGCGGACGAAACGCATTCATAGAGGTAACCATCACAATGCAGCCCTTGCCCTTCTCTGCCATATCCTTGGCAAAGATCTGTGTGGGGATCAGGGTGCCTAAAAAGTTCAAATTAAATACAAAGCTAATGCCCTGGGGATCCAGATCGAAGAAGGTCTTGACCTCCGGATCCTGCTGAGCCAGATCAATCTTTTCCAAAGTCTCCTTGGTGGTGGTGCCCTTGGGGTTGTTGCCGCCGGCACCGTTTAACAGAATGTCACAGGTGCCCAGCTTCTCGGCGATCACATCCCGCGCGGCGCGCATAGACGCCGGCTCCAACACATTGCAGCCCACGGCAATCGCCTGTCCGCCGTTGGCGTTGATCTCGTCGGCCACTGCCTGGGCAGCCGCTTCGTTCAGATCCAACACAGCCACCTTGCAGCCCTGCGCCGCCAAGGTTTTGGCAAAGCCGCCGCACAGCACGCCGCCGCCACCGGTGACCACGGCCACGCGGCCCTTTAAGTTCTCGTGATTAAACATGGTTTCTACTTCCTCTCTATTTACGCCCTGCGGGATTTTTCTACCGCTTCCCACAAGCCGTTCAGGTAAGACACACCCAGTGCCCGGTCAAACAGACCATAGCCGGGTCGAGCTACTTCGCCCCAGATCATACGCCCATGGTCCGGGCGCACATAGCCGTCAAAGCCCTCCTCTTGCAGGGCCTTTACAATCTCATACATATCCAAAGAGCCGCAGGCGCTCTCATGTGCCGTCTCGTTAAACCACCGGTCATTGATCGCCACGTTGCGCAGGTGGGCAAAGTAAATGCGATCCCCGGCAGCGTGGATGATCTCCACCATATCGTTCTTGGGACTGGCACCCAGAGAACCGGTGCACAGGGTCAAGCCGTTATACTTGCTGGGCACCATGGTCAGCAGCCGTTCTACCGCCGCCTTGTCCGTAATAATCCGCGGCAGGCCAAAAATGCCCCATGGCGGATCGTCCGGGTGAATGGCCATCTTTACGTCGCATGCCTCACAAACGGGCATAATCGCCTCCAAGAAATACTTTAAGTTGGCCCACAGATCCTCGGCGGTCACATCTTTATACTTTGCGAACAGCTCTTTGATCTCGCCCATGCGCTCCGGCTCCCAGCCGGGCATGGCGTAACCGTTAGAGTTATCGTCGATCTCACGGAACATATCCTCCGGGGACTTGCCCTCCACCTGCTTGCCGTCATAGCTCAGGCAGGTAGAACCGTCCGGCAGGGGCATATACAAATCCGTGCGGGTCCAGTCAAACACCGGCATAAAGTTGTAACAGATCACCTTGACCCCAACCTTGGACAGATTGCGAATCGAGGTTTTGTAATTCTCAATATACTGATCCCGGCTGGGCAGTCCGATCTTAATATCCTCGTGTACATTGACGCTCTCAATGCACTCCATGGTCAGCCCGGCAGCAGTGATCTCGTCATACATGGCCTGTACTCGGTCCATGGTCCACGGCGCACCGGCGGGCAGGTCGTGCAAGGCAGGCACCACTCCGGTCACGCCGGGGATCTGACGGATCTGCTCCAGAGAGACCGTGTCCTTTTCCTTGCCAAACCAGCGGAATGTCATCTGCATAGCATCGCCTCCTGTTTCATAGATTTTTGCGCTTTTATTCTATCACAAGGGTGGCGCGCTTGCAAGTGTCCGCTGCGTAATTTGGCAAATTTCCAAAAATGAAAAATAACGGCCAAATCGGCAAGTTTTTCCGCCGGTTTTCATGCCCGATCTCGATCGGTTTGCAGGCTTTGCACCTGCACGGTGTAGGCGCCTACGGCCGTGACCGTATCCGGGGTCACCTCCACCGTCACATAGGCGTTGATGATGGTGGCGCCCGGCAGCTCCTGCGCCCGTTTTTCCTCCAGTGCCGCCTTAGCCAGCGCCGTGGCCGCCTGTTCCGTTAGGCGTTGCTCCACTCGGCGGTAAGCGGTGCGGGTGCGCGTGACGCTGCCCATAGGCAACGCCCGACCGTTTAGGCGCAACAAACGGCGCTGCTCCGTCACCTCCGTCATAGGCGGCGCTTCCTTTCCCATGGGCACCAGCGTCAAGCCGTAAAAATACACCCCGCGGCTCACCTGCCGCCCGGTTTGCACCCGGTGTACCTGCAACCGACTAACGGTACAGCGCAGTTCTCGCCGGGCAGCGCCCCATTGGCTCTGCTCCTTGTCGCTTTTCGTCTTAGGGGTATCTACCCGCTCTGCCACCTCCAGCCGGGCGGTGGCGCCCACCTTGTTGATATGCGCCCAGGCCAGATCTGGGAAATCCCCCAACAGTCGATAGTTCAGCCGACTGCGCGCCGCCCCCTGCCAAGGCTTGCCCACGGCCACGCCATTCTGCGCCAAATACGTCTCCAGTGTGCCGGTGCCCACCCGGTTATTGCCCACCACCTGCACATCCCAGATAAACCCGCTGAGCACACACAGCACCAGTGCAAAAGCCACCGCCCCCACCGGCAGTCCCCAACGCCCCCGCAGTCGTCGGAGAAAAAAAGGCAGCCCTCGCCGGGCAGTAATACGCACCCGGCCGCCGGCCTGCCGCGCCGCCTTGTGCAGCTGCATATAAGTCCCCACACTGCACACACCGCGCAGGTCGCTCCCCTGTCGCTGCAAGCCAGGCAGCGTAATGCCCAGCTGCCCCAACGCATTGATAAAATCCTCTGCAAACCCGCCTGTAAATACAAACTGCACATACCCGCGAAGAAACCAGTACAATCGGGTCATAGGTCGCCGAACTCCACAGCCAACAGCGTACCGATCACCTGCACGCCCAAAGGCGAATAGTCCAGTAGGCAAAGATCCGCCCCCACCAGGGTCACCCGGCGCTTGCCCACTTGCAGCACCAGGCGCTCCGAGGTGTAACTAAGCACCCGGCGCAGCCCGTCCACCAGCACCCGATCGCCGATGATCTCCAGCCGCGGCTCCCCGGCGCTGTAATGCACCGGCAGCTGGCTTTCGTCCCCGGGCAAGGGGCACGCCCGACGATTTTTTGCCCTTTTTTTCTCTTTTGGTATGTGCTCCATTGTATCACCTGTACATACTATGCATAGGAATTATTGGTGATGATATGAAAAAAGAGAACCAAAAAGCGCTGCCCCTGCTGGCACTGCTGCTGGCGGCAGCGGCGATTCTGCTGGTGTTTGCCGCACCGGCACGGGCGGGCGCCAAGGCCGGGCTGGTGCTGGCAGAGAACACCGTGCTGCCCAGTCTGCTGCCGCTGCTGATGCTGTTCTTAATGATCCAAAACACCCGGGCGGGGGTACTGCTCAGCCGGTCGCTGACCTTACCGGCAAAGGCACTGCGCCTACCGCCCCAGGCTGCCGGAGCGCTGCTGTTTGGCCAAATCGGCGGCTATCCCACCGGCGCGGTGCTCACCGGGGAACTGCTGGATCGGGGCGTGATCGACCGCACCACCGCCCGGCGTATGCTGTGCTTTAATGTGTGCGGCGGGGTGGGCTTTATCTGCACAGCTGTGGGAACGGCAGTGCTCCATAGCGGCGCTGCCGGGTGGCTGCTGCTGACCGCCAATATATTGGCTAACCTAACGGTGGCGGCGGTGACTGTTCCCCTCAGCGATCCGCCCGCTGCCAAAGAAGTACCGCCTGCCCCGCCCTTGTCTGCGGGAGAAGCGCTGCCCGCTGCCGCCAAAGGCGCCATGGAGAGCCTGCTGCACCTTTCTGCCTGCATCATTCTCTTCTCCGCTCTGTGCGCTGTGGTACCGGTGCCCAAATGGCTGCTGCCGCTGGTAGAGATCACCGCCGGGCTGTGTACCGGCACCGGCTACACCCTGACCCAAACGGCGGCATTCCTGGCCTTTGGCGGGCTGTGCGTGCACTTGCAGCTGCTGGGCTGGGCCGGGCGGTTCGGGCTGCCCTACCCGACCTTTTTGGCCTGCCGCGCCGGGGCTGCACTTCTGGCAGACGGCTACTGCCGGGGGCTGCTGCGCCTGTTTCCCCAACCGGCGGCGGTGTTCTCCAATATATCGGAGACCCTGCCTCGCCCCGGTATCGGCAGCACCACGCTGACAGCGCTGCTGCTGGCAGGCGCTGTGGTATTTGCGCTTGATCTGCTGCAACGGCGCCGCCGGTTGGACTGGGCGTAAAAAAGCCCCTGCATTATATATGTATAAAATAGACAATTTTGCCCCCTTGTTTTTGTACCTTTTGTACGAAGCAACCCAAGTTTTTTAATTCCTATTGACAGAGTAGGAAATACGGATTATATTATTATGCAGAAAATAGTAAAAGCACGGTTTTTGTGCATGGAAAGGAAGTTCAAAACCATGTCCCAGCACTTACTGGATATTGAGAATTTGACCGTTGCCGTAGAGGATAAAGAGATCCTGCACGGCGTGAATTTACAGGTAAACGAGGGCGAGACCCATGTGCTCATGGGCCCCAACGGCGCCGGCAAGTCCACCCTGGGCTACGCCCTGATGGGCAATCCCCAGTACAAGGTTACCGGCGGCTCCATTCTGTTCCACGGCAAGGAGCAGCAGGGGCTATCCGCCGACCAACGGGCCAAGGCGGGTATGTTCCTGTCCTTCCAAAATCCCCTGGAGGTGCCCGGCCTGTCGCTGAAGAGCTTTGTGCGCAGCACCCTGGCCCAGCGCACCGGCAAGCGGGTGAAGCTGTTTGCCTTTGAAAAACAGTTTAACGAGGCGGCAAAGCTGCTGCAAATGGACCCGGCCTACGGCGATCGGGACCTAAATGTGGGCTTCTCCGGCGGCGAGAAGAAAAAAGCGGAAATTCTGCAAATGCTGTTGCTGCGCCCCAGTCTGGCGATCCTGGACGAAACGGACTCCGGCCTGGATGTGGACGCGGTGCGCACCGTATCCCGTGGCGTGGAGGCCTATCAAAAAGAGCAAAAAGGCGCCCTGCTGATCATCACCCACTCCACCCGTATTTTGGAGAGCCTGCATGTGGATTACACCCATATTTTAGTCAACGGCCGGATCGTAAAGACCGGCGACGGCTCCCTGGTGGACGAGATCAACGCCCGTGGGTTTGAAGCCTACGAGCAGGCGTAAAAGAGGTGTTCCCTGTGGAAGAAAAAACCTATGTGGCAGACATTGACCGCACGGTCTATGACATAAAAGACGACGAAAAAGATGCCTACAAGCTGCAAGCGGGCCTGACCCCGGAGATCGTACAGAAGATCAGCGATGAGAAGAACGATCCGGCATGGATGCAGCTGTTTCGGCTCCAGTCCCTGCAAATTTACAATGAGAGCCGGGTGCCCCAGTGGGGTCCGCCCATTGACGGACTGGATATGGACAACATCGTAACCTATGTGCGCCCCAACACCAAAATGAGCGCCAAGTGGTCCGATGTACCCAAAGATATTAAGGATACATTTGAGCGCCTGGGCATTCCCCAGGCAGAGCGCAAGTCCCTTGCCGGTGTGGGCGCCCAGTATGACTCAGAGCTGGTATACCACAATGTGCGAGAGGAAGTGGCCGCCCAGGGCGTGGTCTATACAGACCTGGAAAGCGCTATGCACGGCCCTTATGCGGAGATGATCCAAAAGCACTTTATGAAGCTGGTAAAACCCACGGACCACAAATTCGCCGCCCTGCACGGCGCCGTTTGGTCTGGCGGTTCCTTTGTGTATGTGCCGCCGGGGGTGTCCGTGACCATTCCCCTGCAATCCTACTTTCGGCTGAATGCGCCGGGCGCCGGCCAGTTTGAGCACACGCTGATCATCGTAGACGAGGGGGCGTACCTGCACTTTATCGAGGGCTGCTCCGCACCCAAGTACAATGTAGCCAACCTGCACGCCGGGTGTGTGGAGCTGTTCGTTGGCAAGAACGCCAAGCTGCGCTACTCTACCATTGAGAACTGGTCCAAGAATATGTACAACCTGAACACCAAGCGGGCGCTGGTAGAGGAGGGGGGCACCATTGAGTGGGTGTCCGGCTCCTTTGGCTCCCATGTGTCTTACCTGTACCCCATGAGTATTCTAAAGGGCAAGGGCGCCCGCATGGAGTACACCGGCATTACCTTTGCCGGGGCGGGTCAGAACCTGGACACCGGCGTTAAAGTGGTTCACGCTGCGCCGGAGACCACCTCCGTAATGAACGCCCGCTCCATTTCCAAGGACGGGGGCATCAGCACCTTCCGCAGCAGCGTACAGGTGCAAAAGACCGCACCGGGCAGCAAGTCCACCGTGTCTTGCCAGTCCCTGATGCTGGACGATATTTCCCGGTCAGACACCATTCCCGCCATGGATATTCGCACCCGTGACGCGGATGTGGGCCACGAGGCCAAGATCGGCCGAATCAGCGACGACGCGGTATTTTATCTCATGTCCCGCGGGCTTAGCGAGGAAGAGGCCCGCGCCATGATCGTCAGCGGCTTTGCAGACGATGTGTCCAAGGAACTGCCGCTGGAATACGCCGTTGAAATGAATAACTTAATTCGCTTAGAGATGAAAGGCAGCATTGGCTGATGGGAGGTAGCAGTATGACAAAAGAAAATACCCTTGCAGTCAATTCCCTGCCGTCCCCCACCTGGAACCGACTGCACATGAACGAAACCACGGTAACCCTGCCCCCGCTGGACGACCCCTGCAAAGCGGACTGGAGCGGCGCGGAAGTCACCGCCGCCCCGGCCCCTGCCACAGTGGTTTCCACCGGTATGGGCCAAGAAGCGGAAGCGGCCTTTGCCTCCCTGGAGACGGACCGAATCACCGCCAAAGCGAATACCCACACCACCGCCCGGCTGACCCTGTGCGGCGACGGCGCCAAGAACGCCCGCCGAGTGGAGCTGACCGCAGAGGCAAACAGCCACTTGACTGTGGTGATGGACCTGCAAAGCACGGCGGACGCCCCCTGCCTGGCCCTGGAGACCCGGGTAGAACTGGCCCCCGGCGCGAAAGTGCGACTGGTGCAGCTGAGCCTGCCGGGCACGGACTGCACGGTGGTCAACAACATTGGCGCCCACTGCGGTGCCGGTGCGGACTTTCAGCTGGTGCAGTTGTTTTTGGGCGGCAAAGCCACCTATGCCGGTTGCAAGACCCACCTGGACGGAGACGACAGCCGCTTTACGGCAGACATCGGCTACCTGGGCACCGGGGATCGCACCTTTGACTTTAACTATGACGCCCTGCAAACCGGGCGCCGCACCGTAAGCAATATGAACGCAGACGGGGTGCTGCAAGACCGCAGCGCCAAGCTGTTCCGGGGCACCATTGACTTTCAAAAGGGCGCCGCCGGCTCTAAGGGCGACGAAAAGGAAGATGTGTTGCTGCTGGGTGAAGATGTAGTGAACCGTACCATCCCCCTGATCCTGTGCGCCGAGGAAGATGTAGAGGGCAACCACGGAGCCAGCATCGGCCAGCTGGACGAGGACATTCTGTTCTATATGAATTCCAGAGGGCTGAACCGAGCAGAGGCCGAGCTGCTGATCACCCGCTCCAAGCTGGAGGCGCTTTGCGCCAAGGCAAACGACCCGGGGCTCACCGATCGGGTGCACCGTTATTTGGAGGAGAATGCCCAATGACCCAGCAAGAAATTATGAATTACCGGGCGGACTTTCCCCTGCTGCGGGAGAGCAAGGTGGCCTACCTGGATAACGCCGCCACCAGCCAGCGCCCGGACTGCGTGCTGGACGCCCAGCGCAAATTTTACGAGACCCACAACGCCAACCCCCTGCGGGGTCTGTACCAACTGGGTATGGACGCCACGGAGGACTACGCCGCCGCCCGAGAGACGGTGCGCCGTTTTCTGAACGCCAAAAGCGACAGCGAAATTGTCTTTACCCGCAATGCCACAGAGAGCCTGAACCTGGTGGCATACAGCTACGGCCTGCACCGAATCGGCCCGGAGGACGAGATCGTGGTAAGCATTGCGGAGCACCACTCCAATATGCTGCCCTGGCGGATGGTTGCCCGGCAAACCGGCGCCACCCTGCGCTATCTGGAATGCCGGCCGGACGGCAGCCTGCCTATGGCGGAGCTGGAAGCGAAGATCACAGACAAAACCGCTCTGGTGGCTGTGGCGCAGGTGTCCAATGTATTTGGCCGCACCAATCCAATGGACACCATCATTGATTTGGCCCACAAACACGGCGCCGTGGTGGTGATGGACGCCGCTCAAAGCGCTCCCCACATGCCTATTGATGTGCAGGCACTGGGCGTGGATTTTGTGGCCTTTTCCGGCCACAAGCTAATGGGCCCCATGGGCATCGGCGTGCTGTACGGCAAGGAAGAATTGTTAGAAGAAATGCCGCCTTTCTTATCCGGCGGCGAGATGATTGAGTATGTAACAAGGGACAAGGTGACCTACGCCCCACTGCCCCATAAATTTGAGGCCGGCACGGTGAACGCTGCCGGTGCGGTGGGTCTGGCCGCTGCCATTGACTACCTGACCGCCATCGGCTGGGACAAGCTGCACGCCCAGGAGGTAGCGCTGACGGACTTTGCCCTGCAAGGATTGCGCACCATGCCCCATGTGCATGTGATCGGCGCGGAAAAGGCAAAGGATCACTGCGGCATTTTGACTTTCACCGTTGACGGCGTGCACCCCCACGACATCAGTGCCATTTTGGACGCGGCCGATGTGGCCATTCGTGCCGGGCACCATTGCGCCCAGCCGCTAATGCAGCACCTGGGCACACCGTCCACCGCCCGCGCCAGCCTGTTCTTCTACAATACAGAAGAAGAAGTGCAGCGGTTTTTAGACGCAGTGGCATCCCTAAGGAGGCAAATGGGCTATGGAGAATAGAAGCTTTTATAACCAGATCTTAACGGAGCACAACCTACACCCGGAGCACAAGCACGATTTGGCAGACGCCAACTTGGTGCTGGAGGGGGTCAACCCCAGCTGCGGCGATGACATTGTGCTAAAGCTGAAAGTAGAGGACGGCGTGATCACCGACGGCGCTTTTGTAGGCGACGGCTGCGCCATCTCCCAAGCCTCGGCGGATATTATGCTGGACCTGATCATCGGCGAGAAGAAAGAGGACGCCCTGCACCTGGCAGAGCTGTTCCTAAAGATGATCAAAGACTCCATTACCGATGAGGAAATGGAGGAGCTGGACGAGGCGGCGGCGCTGCAAGATGTGGCCCACATGCCCGCCAGGGTGAAGTGCGCCGTGCTGGGTTGGCACACTATGGAAGAAATGTTTGACCTGGACAAGCAGCAAGACGCAAAGCAGTAAATCCCAAAAACCGAGGACCGTCCCCCGCGCTATGGAGAGACAAAGTGTCAATATTTACAAAGATAATGCAAAAATATGGTTGGAAGATGGTCGGTGAACCCGTGCGTTTGAGCGGCGGCTTTATGCACAAGATGTATAAGATTAACACACAGCAAGGGGCTTTCGCTCTGAAGTTGCTAAATCCGTTTGTTATGCAAAGAGAAACCGCTATGGATAATTTTGCAAAAGCTGAACGGATAGAACTTTTACTGGAGCAAGAGGGTATTCCGGTTCTTCCAGCATTGTCTTTGTGTGGAAGATAATTGCAGGAGATAGATGGTGAATATTTTTATCTGTTTGACTATTTTCCAGGAAAAGCCTTAAAAAGCAGCGAAATAACAGCAGATCACTGCAAAGAAATGGGAAAGGTGCTTGCTGAAATCCATAGTGTAGACAAAAAACATGAAAATAAAGCTTTCTATGAAATGTCTATTGATTGGAATTTCTATCTTGCGGAAATGAAACACACCGATACGCAGTTGTACACAATGCTGAAAGACACTTTGCCTGTAATTCAAGACAGTCAAAATAAAGGCAATCTAGCACGAAAGAAACTACCCCCTATCGTGTCGATCTGTCATAACGATATGGACTGCAAAAATGTTCTCTGGAATGGGAATGATTATCGGATTATTGATTTAGAGTGTTTAGCTTATAACAATCCGTTTATGGAATTGTTTGAACTGGCGTTGTGTTGGTCGGGTTATGAAAATTGCAAAATTGATTTTCAATTATTGCAAGCTTTTTTGCAAGGATATAAAAATGCCGGTGGAGAAATGCCCGTAGATTGGGAAACGTTATATGACTGCAATAATGGCAGATTAGAGTGGTTAGAATATAATATTAAGCGTGTTTTAGGCATTGACTGCGGGAATGATGAAAAAGAAATTGGAACAGAACAGGTTAAAAAAACAATTCAGCATATCATTTACTACGCAGAAATAAAGAACCGGATACTTAAACATTGCATTATATAATTTTCAGTTTGCCAGCAAAAGCAGAGGCCTGTCCCCCTGTTCTGAGATCGGAGATAATCTATGAATGATGTTTTAATCCATACTATTATTGAGCATACGAAAGTGATGTTTTATAATTTTTCGATCACATTAAAGACATGTGATATGGATACGATCTTATGCGATATGCCAATATGGAAACACGTGTACCATACTTTACATTCTTTGGATCAATGGTACATCAATCCTGAAGTATATACTGAACCGGATTTTCATGAACCAAATTTGAATAGTCTTGATGTTTATGATAATAAAAAGGTATTATCACGAGAACTGTTAATTGATTATTTTGAATCGATCCAAGAGAAAATCATGGAATATTTAGGCTCATTAAGCGATGCGGATTTATATGAAAAGCCCGATGGGTGTGCGTATAACAGATTATCGTTAATTCTAGGTCAATTTAGACACTTTCATTGCCACATGGGCAATATAAACGCAACAACGATCTATAACACAAACCAATGGCCTAAAGTGGCTGGTATGTATTGGTTAGATAAAATAGATGATTGTAAAGATATAAAGGACTTATATGAGTGACTTCATATAGTAGAATCAATCAAAAAAACACCCCAAGCGGCCGCAACGGCACCGCTTGGGGTGTTTATTAATTGGATTTCTGACAATGAGTGGTGCCGGCACGGCCGTCTGTGGTATGACTGTCGCCGGTGGCGTAGTCAATTTTAATTCCCGGCTGGTTGTTGTAGCAATACACATGGAAGCACACGCCGTCGCCGCCGTCCTCCACGGACCAGGCCTCCATCTCCACCCCCTTGGCCACCAGATCGTTGCCGCTGAAAATGGGGGTCACCCGGTACAGCACATGGTTGCCGGTCTCCTTTATGTAATCGGCCACCAGGTTCTCAAAGGGCAGCATACCCTGGGTGTTCAGGTAGCGGGTGCCTGTGATCAGATTGCGGGTGTTGGCGTTCTCTGCCGACAGCTGGTAGCCGATCAGATGACAGCGGTTATACAGGTACTTGCCGTCCACCGTGTCATATTTCACCGTGTGCCAGCCGCTGGGCCGCACTTGGCCGATCTCGCCTCGCTTTTCCGTGGGCATGGTCTCCTTGCACAGGCAGGCAAAGGCCACCCCGCAGCGCCCCAGGCTGTCCAGCGGCGCATAGGACTCATAGGCCGATCGGCGCTTTTTGTCCTTGGCACTAAAGTGCGGTTGGTTGTCGTCCAGCACCACATAGGGCTTTCCGCTAAAGGCGGGTACATTCGCCGCGGTTTGCTTTTTCTTAGCAGCGGTCTTGGCTTTTGCGGAGTCTGCGGTCTGTTTTTCAGTGGTGGTATCCGTAGTCTGCACCGTGGTCTCCGACACCGCTGCCGTGGTCTGCCGTGCCGTGGTGCCCGGTTCGCCGCCGCCCAGCTTGCCCAGGGCGAAGATCGCCAGGATCACCGCCGCCAGTACCACCCATAGGGTGGTTTTTTTCTTGCCTTTTGCCATGTTATGCCCTTTCTTTTTTCACATACCGTTCTCTGGTGATTTTTTCGTGAGAGGTACCCGCAAAGTCCGTGGCATCTTGCAGCCGGTAGCCCCATTGCACCGGCGTGCCATTCAAGGTCAAATCTGCCGGATACAGCCGGTTCCAGCGGTACAGGAGCAGTTCCTCCGCATGTGGAATATACGCCGCCGGGTCCGCATTTTCTAAGAATAAAATCCCATCGGCAGACACAACACCCGGGTCGTCCGTCACCGTCACCGTTCCCGGGTCAAACAGCCCGGCAGAATAGGGCAGACAAAATACCGGCCGCGCCCCGGCTGCCGCCAGCAGATCGGCCACCAGCCCCCGGTCCCGGCTCTGCCGCCGGTGATTAAAGGCCAGGCCCCCTTGATCGTCTACACAAAATGCCAGTATCATCCGCCCACCTCCTTGCGTTCTGCTTCCATTATACACCGTCCGCCCCACCCCCGCAACCACCATTGACAAGCCCCTGCCCCATTTGGTATGATAGCGGTAGAGTATGACGGAGGGAGCAAGCTGTATAGTGTAATAAGATAGTATACAGGTTGTGTAAGGACATAGTATACAGTTTTGAAAAGCGGACAGCCGCAAGGGCTGTCCCTACGGTCGCATAAAATTCAAATTTATATTAAAGATTTCGCTCCCTCTCCGGGCAACATATGCGACCGCCGCCTGCGGCGGATAAAGGGAGCATCTGTTGATGCAGCGGTCGATTTTGTGCGGCGCTCCAAGCCGCATAAACAAAACCGGGATACCGCAAGAGGACAATAGCTGTTGAGCGTAGCGAAACGAAGGGAGTAAAAAAAGTTGTTCCAAATTATAAAAAACTCCCTCAGTCATTTTTCTGCAAAAAAATGACAGCCCCCTCAAAGATGGGGCGGAAGCACGAATTGAATATTGATATAAAATGCGGACAGGAGCAAGCCTGGCCCTTCCGCTACTTATTATAAAATCGGCAAAAGCACAGAGAAATGTCCCCTGTGTTTACATTGACAAACGGCATAGCTTATGTTACAATGATTTTATTAAACGAAAGGATAGAAGTTATGCAGAAATTATATCGTGCAACCGCTTATAAAGCAGTCTATTCTGTTTGCCTTGCAAACGGAGTTACTTTGTTGCACTCAATTTCGGTATAAAGTTTTATTTATAACATAAAAGCCGTTGATGTGTAACGATCATTCACATCAACGGCTTATTTTTTTGGAGGTGTCAAAATGTCAAAAGAACCGATTTTAGAAACCGAAAGATTGATTTTACGCCCAATCACTCTTGACGATGCAGCAGCTTGCTTTTCGTGGAACAGCGATGAAAGGGTCGCAAAATATATGTCATACCCTACGTTTACAGACATAAGCCAAACGATTGACTGGATAAAATCTACGCTTACAGACGAAAAGGAATACAATTTCGCATTTGTGCTTAAGAAAGAAAACAAGGTTATCGGTACAGGCTCGATAGGTCCGAGTAGTAAAACAGAGGGCTATTGGGGTATGGGTTATAATTTGCATTTCGATTATTGGCACAAGGGCTACTGCACCGAGGCTATGAAAGCAATTGTCGACTATGTTCACAAAGAATTAGGCGTTAATAGAATTTGCTCGTGCCACGCTGTTGATAATCCACGCTCAGGTAAGGTAATGGAAAAATGCGGACTTAAATTTGACCACTATGACGAAATCACAAAATATGATAATAGTGTCACTTTTAGAGCAAAGGCGTACACAATGGAGATTGAAGATTGAATTAAATAGAACAGGGTAGAACAGGGGACGGTTCCTTGTTTTGTATACGCAATTCAAAAGCAAGGGCAATCTTTGCTTTCGGTTTGGAGAAAGAAAAATGAGTGATTATAAAGACACACAAACGCGCAACGAACGGCGGTATGTATATGCCGCGCTCCTGCTGTTTTTGCTGGGTTTTGGCGGATTTCTGTTGCAATATGTGCTGGGGGCTGAGGTACAATTTGATATCGGCGGCCAATCCGGCACCTGGGTCAATGTGTTTGGCGCGCTTTTGTGTGGCTACGGTTTATCCTGCGAAGCGAGCGTTATTCATTATATGCTCAACAAAATGCGGGCAAATACCGGCACCACCAAGGCAATTTATATTCTGCTTTTTGTCCCGGCACTATTTGCGGGGCTGCTCGTTGCCGCCATTATGACCATTCCATATTGCCTGCAATGTGCCAAGAAGATCCGCCGGATCCAAATGGACAACGGCGGCGTTTATCTCCGGTGGCAGCGCATATCGCTGCTGGCGCTGGGCGTAATTGACATCCTGATTCTTGTCGCTTACTTGATTTTGGTGTGAGCTGGCAACGCCCCTACTTGTGTTCACATAGCAAAAAGGCACAGCCCTATGGCTGTGCCTTTCTTATTCTGTGACTTACTTCTTCACAATGGCGCGGCAAATTTTGGCGGTATACATATCCGCCTGTCCGTAGCACTCACCTGCTACGGTAACGGTTTTGCCCTCGGATACTTTCTTCAAATCGTCCATATCCTCAAAGCAAATCTGCACATCGCAGTCCCAGTCCCACACATCCGCATTGGACGGCTCCACCACGGCGTACTCATCTGCCACATGGGTCACCTTGGCGGTGAACTGCACGGTCTTGCCCTTGTACTTTTCGTCGGCTTTCACCTGGTTTTCCTTGTAGCGCTTTACAAAATCGTTGATTTTCACCTTTTGGGCGCCGTCATAGTCCGGCACGGTGGCAAACTGGTCGGCGATCACGCACTTTTTCACATCCACATCGCCAAACAGGTCCGTATCGTCACACACGCCCTCAATGGTCACCGTGTCGCCTACCTTAAACTTCTTCAAATCCTGGTTGTTCTCCATGTAGACATTCACATTATACAGCCACAGGTCGTCATCATAAGCCCGCAGGGTCACATATTCGTCCTGAATGGTGCCCACCTGACCGGTAACGGCGATCACCTTGTCCGAGTATTTTTCGCTGGCATTGGCGGCGTCGTTTTTGAAGTCCGTCATTACCGTATCCACCGTTACTCGTGCTGCCGGTTGATCGAAGTTGTAGTCCTTTGGCCGATTGGCCACCACGACGATCACCACGATCACCGCCAGGATCACCCCAAAGACGATCAGCTTCTTCTTTCGTTTCTGTTTCTTTTGATCTTTCATTGCCTGGTCAACAGCCAGTTGCACCTCTGCATCGTTTGCCATTTTGCAAACCCCCTTTACTTTGATGGTCTCATTATACAACAGCAAAAAGGGGATTTGGTGTGCTGCCAGCACAACATTCAGGCGGCCGGCATTGCTATAATACAAAGCACAGACAGCACCTGGGCCAGGGCAGTCAAGCTGATTTGGATCCAAATGCGCTGCGATTTGGTCTTATTTTGTAACCAGGTGATCCGATGGGTCCAGTCCAGGTAGTTGGTCAGGATGGGCACCGGCACGGTATAACCGAAGAAGAAAAAGCCAAAGGTGCACAGGGCGTCCAACAGAGAATGCGCAGTTGTCATCGCAACAATCAGGAAAAACAGCAGGGCGATATCGTACAAGACGGCAATCAACTGGTGCCACCAGATCCCCTTGCGAAAGCCGGGAACGGTGCGCAAAAGCCGCTGAAGCTTGCTGCGCCGCTCCAAGTCCAGGATCAAATCGTCCATATTTCTGTACCGATTGGTTTCATCAATCTGGGTGCATTTCAAAACGATCTCAGACAGCCAGCCGTTCACCAACTGCACACCTGGCAGGCAGCCGGTAGCCATCACATTGATCAGCACGCCCGTAGAGTAAATATCCGCTTTGGGTCCGGTTTGGTGAAAGCCGAATTGCTCCGGCGCGGTAAAGCCCTGGGTGCCCAGGATCTCCGTATCGCAGCTTTGATTACGCTTGACGGTGCGGCTGATGCCAAAGTCGATGATCTTCACCGTGCCGTCCGCCGCCAGCATAATATTGTTTGGGTTTATATCCCGGTGAACAATACCCAGCTTGTGCACCTGCTTCAGCCCATTACAGATCTGGAGCGCTATATTCTTGGTTTCCAAATCACTTAGCGGACCCCGGCGCTCCATATACTCCCGCAGGGTACTACCGCCGTTGATGAATTCCTCTACTGCATAAAAGCGTCCGTCCTGTGCCACTGTATCGTAAAAGCGCACAATGTTCTTGCAGTCCAGGCGGATCAGTTTTTGATAGATTTCTGTATCTTCCAGCCCGATTTCCTTCAGCACATACAAGCTGCCGTCGGCTATGGCCAACTTCATGCGCGGGTTCATTTCTTTTAAAATTTCATACTGCATAAAAATTACCTTGCTTTTAAAGTGTTACTATTATATCATAATTGCAAGGGCATTTGTCGATTTTTACCAAAATAAGGAGAAGATGATGAAAAAATCCACCGAAGAGCTAATGGAGATCCTAAAACAGAAAAAGTCCATACATGCGTATTTTACGGAAGAAATCGACGAACTGGAATTTGCGTCCCTAACGGAATACCTGGAACTGCTGCTTAACGAAAAAGGACTGCGCAAAAGCGATGTAATCAAGCGCAGCAATATGGACAAAAACTATGCCTATCAGATTTTCAACGGCAACAAAACCCACCCATCCCGAGACAAGATGATTGCCCTTGCCATCGGTATGGGACTGAATGTATTGGAAACCCGCAAGCTGTTGAAGATCGCCGGCGCTTGTGACCTGTATGCCCGCAACCCGCGGGACAGCATACTCATCTATTGCCTACATAAAGGGGCCGGCTTAATGGAAGTCAACGAACTCCTAAGCGATTATAATCTGGATATTTTGGAATAAATGTAGCAGGAATAGGCGCAGTTGACAACCAACCGTCCGGATTATGGTACTGTTGGCAGAAGAATTATGTTTCTATAACTTTCGGGCGGCAGATTGCCGCCCCTACAGAGGACTTTCCTGTGAAACCACCAATAAATTGTTCCTGTACCCGTAGGGGCGGATATTATCGCCCGCTTTTTTATAATCATGTTCAATAAAAAGCATAAAAATATAGGGGCCGATGCCAACATCAGCCCGCTATATCTCCGTTAATAACTGTAAAAATCAACCACCAAAGGCTGTGCAACCTGCTACGAAACAGTCCGCCGGACTGTTTCTGCCAAATTTGCAAACAAATTTGGAGCAGCTTGTCGTTGGTTCAAGTCCATTGATAGAATGAAAAATACGGAGCACACAAAAGTGTACTCCGTATTCTTGGCTCCCCAAGTTGGACTCGAACCAACGACCCTGCGGTTAACAGCCGCATGCTCTACCAACTGAGCTATTGAGGAATATCAACACTCATAGTGTAGCAGAATTGGCAGGGCGTGTCAATAGAGAATTTGCGCTATTTTTCATTCTTTTTGCCTAATAGGCGGCGCTGCAAGGGCTGCATGATCCGATTATAAACAGGAATCAAAAGGCTAAAGACCACCAGCACCTCCGCAAAGAGCAGCAAGGCGTACAGCCAATTATATGCAGTGGTGCCCACGGCCATGACCTTGCCCAGCAGGCGGGGCAGGGGGTATGCCCAGAGGAAGAAGTGAAAAAGATAAATAAACAGTGTGTTCCGCCCCAAATACTCCAAATAGCGGCTTTGCAGGCAGTTTGACAATGCCGCAAAGAACAGACAGCCGCTAAGTGCGCTCACCACCATGGGCACCAGCTCGCCATAGTAAGAATATGCCATCACCAGCCCGTGACCGTTGATGTGCAGATTGAGCAGCCCAAAGCCAACGGATGGCACTATGAATAGTAACCCGGGTGCTTTTAATTTTAACACACTTTCTCGCAGCAAATACCCTACGGCCATAAAGAACACAGCCACCATGCCGTCTGTGTAGCGCCAAAACATCGCGGCGGAGTCACGGAAAAAGTGCGCATAGGCATATCCGGCAAGCAGACAAATCAGCACAGCCAGAAACAGCGGCGTGCGCTTGCCTTTTGTCCATTTCAGCAAGAAGTAAAACAGTATCTCCGCTACAAAAAAGCAGTAGATAAACCAAGCTCTGCCGGTATATTCATTCATATTCGGCAGTCCGCTGACAGCGCCCAGCAAGAACGATTTGACCGGAAATGCAACGCCTTTTATCACTTGTTTGGCCACGCCTACTACAGCACAGCACACCAAATACAGCAAATAGGGCAGAAGCAGATAGATGCATTTCTTCTTTAGAAAAGCACCGAATTTAGGCTGCTTGGCGCTGAAAGTCAGCCCGGAGGCAAAGAAAAACAGCGGCATAAAGTAGGATCCAATCCAGCCGTTCACCACGGTTGGCAGTGCCTCCGTATGGTACAGGATCACCGAGCAAATGCCCAGTGCCTTGAGTATATCTACGCTGCCGATCCGCTTAGCCATCCCGGTTACCTGCCTTTCTGCTTCCACTATACCATAAACGGCTGCAATTTCCAAGTGGTACAAGTTGCTTTTTTGCCTTGCCGTAAGGTCGGGGGTGTGCTATACTACTTGCAAAGATCAGAAAAGGGGGTGTCTGCTTGCAGAACCCATTGTCTATATTGCCTACCCGGCTGCTGCCCTGGTTTGCCCAGAACGCCCGCCCGCTGCCTTGGCGGCAGGACCGCCGGCCGTACCATGTGTGGTTGTCAGAAATTATGCTGCAACAAACCCGGGTAGAGGCGGTTTGGAACTATTATTTGCGCTTTCTTGCCGCTTTGCCTACGGTGAAGGATTTGGCTGCCGCAAAGGAAGACAAGCTGCTCAAATTGTGGGAAGGTCTAGGGTATTATAATCGCGCCCGTAATCTGCAAAAGTGCGCCCGGGTGATCGTCAATGAACTGCATGGTGCATTCCCAACGGATTATGACGGCTGGCTGGCGCTGCCGGGAATTGGGCCGTATACCGCCGGAGCGGTGGCGTCCATTTGCTTTGACTGCCCGGTGGCGGCGGTAGACGGCAATGTGCTGCGGGTGATTACCCGTTTTACGGAAAATGCGGCTCCTATTGACTTGCAGACCACAAAAGCCCAGATCAAAGCAGATCTGGAGCAGGTGTACCCGGCAGGGGCTTGTGGCACTTTCACGCAAGCGCTGATGGAATTGGGCGCCTGCGTTTGTACGCCAAAATCGCCGAAGTGTTCGGTTTGTCCCTTAGGCGATGTGTGTGCCGCCAATACTGCCGGTAGCCAGACGGATTTTCCGGTAAAGTTGCCTAAGCGGGCAAAGCGGCACCAAAACCGTACGGTGTTTTTTTTGACCTGCGGGGACAGAGTGGCCCTTTCCAAACGAGGCGATAAGGGGCTGCTGTCCGGTCTGTGGCAGTTGCCCGATACAGACGATTTTTTGAACGAGGAGTCAGCCGTTGCTTACTTGCAAAATGTTGGTTTGGAGCCGTTGGAATTGCAAAAGATCGTACATGCAAACCATGTTTTTACGCATATTCACTGGGATATGCGCTGCTATTATATGACCGTGCGAGAGGCCGCCGGGAGTTACACCTGGGTGCCGCTGGAGGAAGTGCGGCGGGACTATGCGCTACCTACGGCTTATCGCCAATTTTTTGAGGTAGAAGATGACCACTGATTTTATACACGGCAGACCGATGAAGCAGATCGTTCTGTTTTCGCTGCCGATTATGCTCAGCTCCCTTTTGCAATACACCTATAATATGGTGGATAATATTATTGTTGGGCGCTATGTATCTACAAACGCGCTGGCCGCCGTTGGTAATATTGCGCCCATCAGCAGTTTTGCCATCGGCGCTGCATTCGGACTTACTGCCGGGTTTACCATACCGGTGGCGCAGTGCTTTGGTGCCGGGGATCAAGAGGAAACCAATCGCCAGGCCGGTAACGGTATCGGTTTGTCGCTGATTACAGGTGTGCTGTTTTCCGCGCTGGCGCTGCTGGTTCTGCACCCGATGCTGGGGTGGATCCATACCCCGAAAGAGATCTATGACCTGTCTGTGCAGTATGCGGCAATTATGTATCTGGGTGTGCCGGCACAGCTGCTTTACAATGTGTTTACCGGTATTGCCCGCAGCGTTGGGGACAGCAAAAAGCCCCTGTTGTTTTTGCTGATCAGCGTGGCTGTTAACCTGGTGTTGGACCTGCTTTTTGTAGCGCATTTCGGTTGGGGCGTGGCAGGCGCCGCTTGGGCAACTTTGATCTCTCAAATCGTGGCAGCTGTGTCTGCCGGGATTTATGTGTTCCGGGGCATACCGGTTTTGCAGCTTAAAGCGCGTATGCTGGTACCTACCGCTAAGCGTACCCGCCGCCAGCTGGCGCTGGGCATTCCGGTGTCCTTGCAGTTTACCATCACCAGTATCGGCTCTATGATTTTGCAAAGTGCCGTGAACGGCTTTGGCGCCAATGTGGTGGCGGCGTTTACTGCCGCCGGTCGGGCGGAAAGCATTACCAATATTCCTATGAGCAATCTGGCGGTGGCCGCGTCTACCTTTGTGGCCCAGAATTACGGCGCCGGGCAGTATCGGCGAATTCTCACCACCGTGCGCAAGGTGTTTGTGGTGGATCTGGGGTTGTCTATTCTCTGCTCCCTGGTACTCTTTTTCGGCGGAGAGCAGATCGTGGGTCTGTTTATGACGGATTATAACAGCCAAATTGTGTACGCTGCAAAAGAATACCTGTTTGCCATCTCTTTGTGTTACAGCTTGGTAAGCGTACTGTTTGTGCTGCGTAATACCCTGCAAGGGTTGGGCTGTACCTACGCAAATGCAGTGGCAGGCGCCGGAGAGTTAATAGGCAGAATCACCGTTTCGTATCTTTTCACACCGCTGTTTGGGTTCAAAGCTGTCTGTTTTGCCGGTCCTGTGGCTTGGTTACTTGCAGACCTACCCCTAATTGTGCTATACTGGAGGAAAGCCAAGCAAATGCGTAAGTTGTCAAATCAATAAGGGGGATTCATTATGACTTATTACATTGCTATGGGCATCGGCGTAGCCGTTTCATTGGCCTTCGTCTTTGTCCGCTCCGGGGGGAACTCTGTTCGAAACCTGATCTTCAAATCCGTGTCCAGTCTGTTTTTTATGCTGTCGGCGGTGTTTGCTGTGATCGAGAATTACACCAATGCTGCCCAGTACGGCTCGCTGATCATCATGGGCGGTGCCTTGGGACTTGTGGGCGACATTCTGTTGGATTTGAAAGGGGTTTACAAAAAGGACGCCAATAATTATCTAAAAGGCGGCTTTATCTTCTTTCTGATCGGTCATGTGTTTTATACCGCGGCCATGATCCATTTTACCAAGCTGGATTGGTGGAAGGTTCTGATCAGCGCAGGTATTGCCGTTGCCGTCGGCGTGGCTCAAATTGCCACAGCCAATATAATGCGGGTGCATTTTGGCAAGTATCGCCGCATTGTATTCTTTTATGTATGCTTTTTGATCATGACCAATGCCACCGCTATTTTCGCCGCTTTTACTACCGGCGAAAAGTCCATGATCCTAATGGCCATCGGCGCCACGCTCTTTACCATTTCGGACGCGATTCTCAGCAATACCTATTTCGGTCGCGGGTTTGAAGGCAGTATTTGGCTATTCCTGAACCACTTTGCCTACTACGCCGGACAGTATCTGATCGCTTCCTCTGTGTTCTTCTTTGGTAAATAATATCACTGCTTTTCGGCTCCTCTTGTGCGCAAGGGGAGCCGTTATTTTATTTTATGGGGCGGGGGCTTGCTCCCACTGTTATGGTCGCCGCATTTGGAGTGGTTGCGACCCTCCGATTTGCCAAACTTGCATTTTTTCTTCAAATGGCGTATAATATTATCCGTTTGAGTAACCGCTCAAAGGGGGAACTTTTATTTCTATTCAGAAAAAGAAATTAGCTGCGGCTGCCGTTAGCGCTTGCCTGATCCTGGGCAGCACCGCGCCGGCACTGGCTTCGCCTGTTGCCGCCGCTACGGCCCAGACCCAGATTGCGCCCGGTCCTGCCTTGCCGGTGAACATTATGAATACCGAGCAGCAGACGAACGCGGTACACGCCAAAATCAAGGTCACCGACCTGACCGGCAAGCATGCCACCCTGTCCTGGGACAGCGGCAGTCCCTTTGCCATCTACAATGTGTACCAGTATGATTACATTCTCAAAAGCTGGAGCCTGCGTACGCAGGTGCGGGTAAATACGGTGGAATTGACGGACCTGACCCCGGCCATGTTCTATAAATTCAAGGTCACTGTGCCCGGCAGCGATGTTCTCCAGGAGAGCACCGTGGGGGAGACGGATTTTTATACCCGACCCTCTGCCAGTAAAATGGAGCTGTCTGTTTCAGGCGCCACAGAGGTGACCCTGAAATGGAGCACCAAGCATTCTCCAGCCTACTACGAACTGTACCGTGCGGAGAAGAATGGCAAGTACGAAAAAATCGCCAAAATCAGCGGCAAAAAGCGCACTTTTACCGATGTAGATGTGTCGCCCAAGACCGCGTATTCTTACAAGATTCGAGGCGTGGTGGAAAACAGGGAAACCAAGACCAAAAGTCGCTTTTCCGACCCGGTAAGGGTGAAAACTGCCAAGACCCTGAAGCTGCCGAAAGTCTCCGGTGCCTGCAAAACCTACGCTTATTATGACGCGGTGACGGATAAAACTTCGCCTGCTTATGCGGTACTGAATTCCGGAACCTACCGGGGTGTGACCTACAAGACCACCACCGACGAGACCACCGGTATTCGTATGGTAGGGGAATATTATTGCGCCGCACTGGGCACCTTTTACGGCACCACCAAGGGCACCAAATATAAGGTCACCCTGGATACCGGCAAAACCTTTAAGATCATTTTGTGTGATACCAAATCCAACCGCCATACTGACAAAAAGCACCAGTACGCCAAGAAGAATAAAGATGTGGTGGAGTTCTATGTGGACCGCACCAAGATCCCCGCAGGGGTCAACGGCAATTATAACCGCTTGGAGCCGTTTCATGGCAAAATTCAGTCCATCGAGCTGTTGACGGAATGGGATAGTGCGGAATCATAAAGGCATCAAAAAAGCACCCGATCGGGTGCTTTTTTAGTGGTTAAAAAGGTGCTTGAATTACAGAATTCCCTTGCGGCCGGCAGGGTACACCCGTTTTAATCACCACTGTTTCGTAAAATGCCTATTCGTTGTAAAAAAGCTTGTATTTTGTAAAAATCGGTTGACATTCCATTTATTAAAATATATAATACCCAATGGAAAAAGGAGGAGTGGGTGAGCTATGCCCATTTCTCCTGCTTTTATATCCTGTGGCGCCGAGGGCGCTGCGCAAAATGGAGCGTGAATCTTTATGGCAAAAAAATGGACAGCTGTGCTGATGGCCATTCTCATGGTGCTTACCGCATTTCCGGTGACCACCGCAATGGCAGCCGGCAGCAGTGAGGCAAGTAAGCCGGCAGACGGTACGACCCAGGGTCGTCCCTTTGTCAGCGATAATCCGTCCCATTGGTACCGTATTCCCAGTATGGTTACCCTGGATGACGGTACTGTCGTTGCAGCTGCTGATGCTCGTTGGGACGGCGGTATGGACGGCGGCGGTAACGATGTGATCACCGCTCGTTCTACGGATAACGGCGACACTTGGTCTTACACTTGGGCCGGCTATTACGGCGATAACGGCAATGTGTTTAACAAGGCGTCTACCAGTTATTGCGACAGCAATATTGCAACTGACGGCAAGAACCTGTATATGCTTTCTACTTTCTTTGCTTCCGGCGTTGCGATCAACGGCAGCTCTGCTAATAGGCAGCCTTCTAAGGACACCGGCTTGGACAGTCAGGGGCGTCTGCTGCTTGCGCGTAACGGCGGCAGCTATGACTATTATGTGGGTACGGTAGGTGCTGACGGCTATGCCAGCATTTACAGAACCAGCGACAGCACCGTTGTCAGCGGCTATAAGGTGAACGGCGAGTTTGAGCTGTTTAAGAATGATGCTTATGTCGGCTGCGTTTGGTACTCTAACTGTGAGTTCCAGGCCAATAAGTGCCAGTACCTGTTTTTCCGTACTTCCACGGACGGCGGCAAAACCTGGAGTGCGCCTTCTCTGGTGAATGCCAGAAAGAGCGGCGAAAAGTTCTTGGGCGCAGGCCCCGGTCGTGCCATCGTAACGGATGACGGAACCATTTGTATGCCGGTTTATGTTTACGGCGACAATACTTGGGGCTCCGGCGACGCTTCTCAGGCTACCAGCTTTATTTACAGTAAAGATCAGGGCAAGACCTGGAGCCGTACGGCGAACTTTACCAGCACCGCTTGGGGCGGCAGCAGTTGGTCCAGTGAGGCGCAGCTTGTAGATTTAGGTAACGGCGTGGTGCGCTGCTTCTACCGTAACGGTAAAAAGAAAATTATGTACTGTGACGCCACCTGGACCGGCTCCATGTATAAGTGGGGCGATGTGGTGGATACAGGGATTGACATTTGGGGTAACTGCCAGCTGTCTGCCATTATGTATCCCTATCTGATTGACGGCAAGCGTGCCATCTTGGTTTCCTCTCCCTCCTCAACAGAGGGTCGTAAAACCGGCGCGATCTTTACCTTGCTGCTGAATGATGACAATACTGTTTCTGCCGAATATGCCAAAAAGACCATTACCGCAGAGGGTGCAACCTTTGCGTACTCTTGCTTGACGGTGCTGAAAGACGGCCGCGTGGCAGATTTGTATGAGACGGACGCTTGTGATTTTACCTATAAGGTTTATGATATTGAAACGCTTACCGGTATGGATGCGGATGTTCCCACCACAACGGATATTCAGATGAATGTGGGTCAGAAGAAGACATTAACCTTCTCTGCGCAGAATGTGAATAACTCTGCAAGCGACATTGTGTCTTTGTCTGCTGCGAAGGAAGTACCCGGTGCCACTGCCAATAAGGCAACGGACGCCAATTACAGCGGCGAATCCGTTTCTGTAAAGCGTGCTTTGTACACCTTTACCTCTACCGGTACAGAGTACACCATTGCCCACGCAGGTATGTACTTAAGTGTGGGTACAAATGGTAAGGCCGGCTATCCCGGTGCGTCTACGCCTGCTAATGTTACATTGCGTGCAGTAGACGGCGGCTTCCAGCTGTTGCAGGACGGTCATTACGGCCTGTATTTTATGGAAAAAGATTCCAAGGGCAATGTGGTGAACCACTTTGAGCGTTGGGATTTTGAGGGTAAAGACAAGGATACAAAGACAGAGGAAGAGGTACTGAAAGCCACCACCTTCCAGTTGTATCGCAGAATTCGCACCGGCGAGACCGGCAGCGCGGAGCTGCCCGGTTACATTCAGGTGAATACCGTGGATGACGGCGAGGAATATTTAATTGTCTATCACGGTACGGACGGTTATTTCCTGCTGAATCCCTCCACTTCAACCAGCAATATGTATGCCCATTGCTTAAAGGCAAACGGCGGCAGCACCATTGACGGTTATAATGTTACCGTTACTGCCAACGCAGTAGGTAACGCTGTGGTACAGGCGGGGCTGAATACTTATAGTATTACGGTTGTGGACGGCGACTTGGCTGTGACCGGTGTGGTTAAGTATGACCCGGTGATTTATACCCACGGTGATGCTTCCGGTAAGGGGCAGCCGTATATGTATTGTGGTTCCTTGATTTCCGACGGCTCTCAAGCCGGCGAAAAAGAGACCCATTATACGGTTAGTGACAGCCGTTATACCATTACCGGTATTCAGTGTGTGGAGGATCCTGCTGCGGATATTAAGTATGCGGACGGTAAGCTGAGCGGTACTTTGCATATTGCAGATACGGTGGAGTATGCAAATTATAACAAGGGCGAGACGGTTACCATTGAGACCAATCTGACGGATGCAGACGGAAATATTTGGACCCAAACCGATAAGTTGTATGTGGCGTCTAACCCGGTAGCGGGGCACACAATCGGCACGCAACAAATGTGGGGCAACTGGGGTAATCATGTTAATATGTTACCACTGATTTATGTTGCTGAAAACTCTTACGGTAACACGGACAGAAAAACTTATACCGGAACGCATCAGATTTGTAATGCATACAATGTCGAGGATGCCAATTCTCTTGTTTATAAAAAAAATACGACTTCTATCGGCAATTTGTTGAGTTCTTCCGCAGGAGACAAGTTGGCTGGATTAGGTGACAACAACAATTCCGGCGGTTCAACGGGAAGTCAAAGTAACTTATTAGAAGTTAAAGATAGTTCGACTGTTTCTGCGTATTATTATTATGATATGAGTTCTGATACCAACATGGGCATTACGCGGAATAATTCTGATGGTACGAGCTTCTCTTTGAAGTTGGGTATTACTCCAATTTCTGTTTCGGGCGGCAATGCTGATGGCGCATCTATTGACTTCCCGACTAACGACAAATTGAATTATTTTACAGGCGACGGATTTACTGCGGATAGAGTTTATTTCGATACCTATTCTCTTGGTGTTGCACCAAAGCAGTACGAGACCATTACCGGCACAACAAATGTTACTGCAAATAATACTGCAACGATGTCAGGCGTTGCGGAACTTCAAGCGCACTTGAATACAACATTCAAGTCTGCAGGAACTAAGAATGTAACCAACTGGTTAAATCTTGGTCTGAATTTTCAGGTCAAGGTCTGCAACAAGAGCAACGAACGCACGCCATATAATGAAGCGGTGAGCAAGGTGCGTGTGTCCACCGATTATACCAAGAGCACTTGGGACAAGTACACCACGGATTTATTGAACACGCAGGCGTATTTGAACAACTATACGCTGCTGACCACAGACGAGACCACCCTGGATGTGGGCAAGGATTTGGATTCCGCTTATAAGAATCTGACCAAGCGTGCAGACTTTACGGAACTGGAAAAGGTGGTAGAGCAGAACAAGGCGGCTTATGACAAGGGCTTTGCCGGCAATGTAACCGATACAGACCAGAATAAGTACACGGTGGACAGTTGGCAGAACTTTGAGAACGCCTATAAAGCCGGTACGGATCTGCTGGCGCAGTATCCGGAAAAGGGCAGAAACAATGTGGCAGGCTTTACCGTAGGTCCCGATTCTGCGGAAAAGACCACCCAAACCAAAATTGACGAGACCGCAACCCAGCTGAAGAACTCCGGCCTTGTGGTTGCTGCTGACGCCAGCGCCTATGAATCTGCCCGCAGCATCAGCGCCACCATCGACCGCACAGCGTTCAAGGACGGCGGTACCGCCATTACCAATACGGTAACCAGCGGCAACAGCACCATTTATAAAGCCTACAATGGCAAGGATTATGTGAATGTGCCTGCTGCCCAGCAGAGTACGGTAGACGGCTTTACTGCGGATTTGCTGAGTAATATGAATGTAGGCGAGTCCTCCCAGAGTGGCCGCGCCTTTACCGTTGCCTGCACTGTCAACGGCCTTGCCTTTGAAACGAAAGAGGGTAAAACGCTGTATTACTACGGCACCATTGCCCATTTGGATTTCTCTGCTTACAAGTCTCAGGATACCGTTTGCGTTGTGCATACGGCAACCGGCGATACAAAGATTGACCTTGCCAAGTGCAATTATCAGTTGTCGCTGCTGGTGCAGCAGGATACCACCATTACGGTTACCACTGCCACCAGACCCAATGTGATTGTTGCCGACTACTTTGGCACGATTTTGGGCGCGTTTGTGGGCGCCACCAGCGTAACCGTAGAAGGCAACACCGTAAAGGTGGGCGATACAGTGATTACCGCCAAGGATTCCCCCAAGTACACCTTTACCGGTTGGACCTGGAGCGAAGGCACCCATGCGGTTCCGGCGGGTCAGGTTGCGCAGATTGTGCAGAGAGGTACACGCACCGGCTTGGATGTGAAGTACACCGTCAGCAACAGCGGCACGGCGGCAAACGCCTTGATCAACGGCGCCACCCAGTACACCGCACCCGGTATCAACAAACCCTTAGAGCTGACCTCAGACAACGCAGCGTACTGGACCCGTACCGTAAACGGTGTGGAAACTTTGGCTTCCTACGAGCAGAATGTTACCCTGTTCAGCGCCAATACGGAAACGACTTTCACGGCTTATGCCAGCTTAAATGATCTGCCCAAAAATTTACAGGAGCAGGCAGAGAGCGGCACGCCGGCTTTGAATGGCGTAGGCTTCTTTGCAGACAACAAGTTTACCTTGTCCTGTGATTATTCTGCCGGTGCGGATGTGACCGTCTTGGAGGTGGGTGTAATTTATTCCGCCACTAAGAACGGAAAAGACACCCTTGTGAAGGGCGGCGACGGTGCGACAACGGTTGTGTCCCGCAATGTTGCCAACTGGACAGGCAGTCCCAATTCCGGCACCTTTACCATGACCAAGAAGGGCAGCGATACCGGCAGCCATTATATGCGTATGTATGTGAGCTACCGTACTTCCCGTATGAACACCCAGGTACCCTTTGTGGTTTATGGTGATATTTATCAGTGCGTAAACGGCGTTGTTTCCGCAGTTAACTAAAGAAGGAGGACAATAGAATGAAGAAATATGATACTCCGACTTTAGATGTAGAGTGGTTCACCGCCCAAACAGCACTGAGCCAGAGCACCACGGACCCGGATAAGGAAAATCCCGGTACGGAGTTCTAATCTAAGCATAGAAAACACCCTCGACCAAATGGTCGAGGGTGTTGTTTTGTGTATGAGAGATTATGCGCGGTAGAAGCTACCGCCTGCTTAAAATCCCCCCTGCGGCTGCGTCGCTTTCCCCCCTTTACAAGGGGGGCGAGGATGTGTAATCAACATGCCTCCCTTGCAAAGGGAGGTGGCAACGCCGCAAGGCGTTGACGGAGGGATTGCTCGGCAAAAGCGGGCTTCAGTGCTATTTTATAGTAGCCACCGATTTTACTTATTCACCACATTTTGGGGCATGCCCTTTAAGTAGGCGGCAATATTCGCTTGCAGAATGCCAAGCAATCTGGCGCGGGTCTCGTAGGCCGCCCAGGCAATGTGGGGGGTAATGCGGCAATTTTTTGCGTGCAGCAGAGGGTTGTCAACCGCCGGCGGCTCGGTAGAGAGCACATCCAGCCCGGCGCCTGCCAGCTTGCCGCTGTTTAGGGCGTTTGCCAGCGCCTGTTCGTCCACCACCGGTCCTCGGCTGGTGTTGATAAAGATCGCGCCGTCTTTCATCTTGTCAAAGGCCGCCGCGTTCATCATACCCTGGGTGTCCGGTGTCAGGGGACAGTGGCAAGTGATGATGTCGCTGTTTGCCAGCACCGTATCCGCATCTGCAAATCGGGTGCTGTGCAGCCCGTCAAGGGACTTTTCATGCGGGGTGCACACCAGCACTTGCATACCGAATGTTTCTGCAATCTGCGCCACTCTGTGCCCGATTGCGCCAAACCCAAAGATGCCCAAGGTTTTGCCGTCTAATTCCATCAGCGGTGTTTTCCAAAAACAAAAGTCCGGGCAACGGCACCATTCACCGTTTTCTACCGCCTGTGTATGCACTGCAACCTGGTTGGTAAAGGACAGGATAAAAGCAAACACCAGCTGCGCTACCGCATTGGTGGAGTAAGCGGGAATGTTGCACACGGTAATACCCAGTTCCTTGGCTGCTGCGCAGTCTACCACATTGTAGCCGGTGGATTGCAGCCCGATGTATTCCAGTTCCGGGCGCAACGCTTCCAGCGTTGCACGGTCCAGGACGGTTTTGTTGATAATCAGCAAATTTGCACCTTTGGCGCGTTCTAACACTTGGTCAGCCGTTGTACGGTCATAGACCTTATAGTCGCCATAGTTGCCCATCCAGTCCCAGCTTTGGTCGCCGGGGTTGGTGGTATAGCCGTCTAAATTTACAATTTTCATAAAATCACGCCTTTCTGTCCAAATTATAACCCAGTCCGTCTTAAAATGCAACCGGTACTTGCGCCGGGCACGCCGGGCGGTTATAATAATAAGCAAGGACGCACCCGCATAGTATGTACGGGTGATTTTTGTGAAGCGTGTTTTACCCGCTGCGCTGTGCGTGGCGTTTGTGTTTGTGACCTGCCTGTCTCTGCAAGTGCTGTTGCGGCAGTCTGCGCCCTCGGCGGTGCAGTACCCTAAGGCGCGCTACAATTTGGTCATCGACCCGGGCCACGGCGGCATGGATGTGGGCACGGTGGCGGCGGACGGCACGGCAGAGAAAGAGATCAACCTGGCCATTGCCCGGGATTTGTATGCTTTTGCGGTGATCAGCGGCATACCCGCCTCTATGACCCGCACCGGGGACTACCTGGTCTACAAGGCCGGAGACGACAAAAAGCGCTCAGATTTGTATAACCGTTTTGACTATATTAACAGCGTGGATAACGCGGTGCTGGTTTCTATTCATCAAAACCATTTTGCCGATACCTCCCAGTGGGGGATGCAGATTTGGTACACGGTGAACGATCCGTTGAGCAAGGCGCTGGCTGCTAATATTTTAGCTTATGACAAGCAGCACTTGCAGCCGGGTAATCGTCGGGAGAACAAGCCGTCGGACGACAGCTATTACCTGCTTTATAAAGCCAAAGTGCCCTCCGTGATGGTGGAGTGCGGCTTTATGAGCAATGTAAAAGAAAACAATCAGTTAAAACAGGATGCTTATCGGCGCCGCGTTGCCTTTTGCATTTTGGCAGGGCTTAGCGACACTATGAAAACAGGGGAGTTACCGTAATGGCAAAACAGAGGAGTATGTATATTTGCAGCGAATGCGGCTACGAGAGCGGCAAGTGGTACGGCAAGTGCCCGGGCTGTGGCGAGTGGAACACCATGAATGAGGAGACCCCGGCGGTCAAATCCACCGGCACCAAGCGCAGCAGCGGTGGTTATGCCTCGCGACCGTTAAAACGTTTGTCGGAAATTACAGAAGATGTGGAGCGGCGTATTTCCACCGGCATTCATGAGTTTGACCGGGTGCTGGGCGGCGGTATCGTAGAGGGCAGCCTGGTGCTCTTAGGTGGCGATCCGGGTATCGGTAAATCCACCATTTTGCTGCAAGCCTGTCAGCACTTGGGACAGCACCATACCATTCTCTATGTGAGTGGCGAGGAGTCTGCCAATCAGATCAAACTGCGTGCCAATCGGCTGGGTGTGACTACGGACAGTCTATACATTTTGGCAGAGACGGATGTGGGCAGTATTGCAGAGACCATTCGCAGCGAAAAGCCGGACATTGTGATCATTGACTCCATTCAAACCATGGTGTACGATCAGGTGACTTCTTCTGCCGGATCCGTGACCCAGGTGCGGGAGTGCACCAATATTTTTATGCACACGGCCAAAACCTACGGTATTCCTATTTTTGTAGTGGGTCATGTGAACAAGGACGGCGCCATTGCCGGACCTAAGGTACTGGAGCATATTGTGGATACGGTGCTGTACTTTGAGGGCGAGCGGAACTACTCTTACCGTATTCTCAGAGGGGTGAAGAACCGCTTCGGCTCCACCAATGAGATTGGCGTGTTTGAAATGACCCAAGAGGGGCTTTTGGAGGTGGAAAATCCCTCGTTGATGATGCTCTCCGGTCGTCCGAAGAACGCCAGCGGCACCTGTGTGGCCTGTGTAATGGAAGGATCCAGACCGATTTTGGCGGAGGTGCAGGGATTGGTAACGGCCACCGGCTTCGGCACGCCCCGGCGTATGAGCACCGGCTTTGATTTTAACCGTATGGCAATGCTCATTGCGGTATTGGAAAAGCGGGCGGGCTTTTTCTTCAACACCATGGATGCTTATATCAATGTGGTCAGCGGTCTGCGGTTGGACGAGCCGGCGGCGGATCTGTCTGTGGCAATGGCGCTGGTGTCCTCGCTGAAGGACGCGGTGATTGGCGACAAGGTACTGGCCTTTGGCGAGATCGGCTTGGCAGGCGAAATTCGCGCTGTCAGTCATTGCGAACAGCGCGTGCAGGAGGCCGGTCGCCTGGGCTTCCAGCGCTGTGTGATCCCATTCCATAATTACAAATCCCTGTCCAGGGACCTTAAAAAAGAATTGGATATTGTGCCGGTGCGCACCGTTCGCGACGCATTCAGTGCCTTGACGGTGAAAGACTGATATTTTGACATAATAAAGGACCCTGCTGTTGCAAGGTCCTTTTGTTTTTTATCGGCATAATAAAAAAGCCACTGTAACCGAAATTACAGTGGACTTGGTGGAGCATAGGGGATTCGAACCCCTGACCTCCACACTGCCAGTGTGGCGCGCTCCCAACTGCGCTAATGCCCCGTAGCTATCTTGCTTTGGTAGTATAGCATAGGGTAAGTGGGAAAGTCAAGAGAATTTTTACAAAAAATGCAAAAACACAGATTTTTCTCTTTTGCATAGAATGAGATAGGTTCGTAGGAGGGGTGACAGTGGCGAGTATCAGCCTTTGTATGATCGTGCGGGACGAGGAAACAGTGCTGGGGCGCTGTTTGGAGAGTGTGGCGCCGGCGGTGGATGAGATCATTGTGGTAGACACCGGCAGTGTGGACGGCACTAAGGCGGTGGCGGCTGCCTATACCGATCAGATCTACGATTTCGCTTGGGTAGATGATTTTGCTGCGGCGCGCAATGCGTCCTTTGCCAAAGCGACAGGGGATTATATTCTGTGGCTGGATGCAGACGATGTGCTGTTGTCGGAGGATCTGGATGCGTTGTTGTGTCTGAAAAATCGGCTTGACCAATCCCCGGCGGATGTGGTGATGATGCGCTACAATACCGCCTTTGACAGTCGTGGAAATCCCACTTTTTTCTTTGATCGAGAGCGGTTGGTACGCCGTGCGGCGGGACCGGTTTGGCACGGTCGGGTACACGAATATATTCAGTGCCCGGGCACCAGAATTACAGTGAATATTGCCGTGACGCATCGATCAATCAAGACAGCGTACACCACCCGAAACCTACGAATCTATGAAAAGATGGCGGCGGCAGGGGAGTCATTTACGCCCCGAGATCGATTCTACTACGGGCGGGAGTTATACTACCATCGGCAGTATGACCGTGCGGTACAGGAATTGCAGGTGTTTTTGGCGCCCGGCGACGGCTGGCTGCCGGATCAGTTGGAGGCCTGCAAGTTTCTGAGTGCAGCCCTGCACGTCCAAGGAGATCGGATGGGTGCGTTTGCTGCATTGTGCCGGAGCTTTGCCCTGGGAGCACCTCGGGCGGACCTGGTATGCGGCTGCGGTGATTTGTTACTGGAACAAGGGGATTATCCGGCGGCGATTTGTTGGTACAAGTGGGCGCTGGAACTGCCCCAGGACCTGCATAGCGGCTTTGTAAACACGGATGACACCGGGTACTTGCCGTACCTGCGGCTTTGCGTTTGTTATGATCGTATGGGTGATTACGCAGCGGCTGCCCGCTGCAATGCCCAAGCCGCAGCGTACCGACCCGATGATGCCGCCGTGCAGCAGAACGCAGCCTATTTTGCCGCATTGCAGCACCCTGCCGACCCGTCGTCTACTGGAGAGAATAAGGAGCAAAACCGATGAATACAACGATTTATAAAAACCAACCTTGCTGCGACGCTTGCTGCAAGCCTGCCTGTTCCTGCTGTCCCACCGTTGTTGGGCCTACCGGTCCAACAGGGCCTACCGGTCCCACCGGCCCCACAGGTCCTGGTGTTGGCGCTACCGGCCCTACCGGTCCTATGGGTCCTACGGGCGCTACCGGTGCGGCCGGCAGCAACGGCCAAATGGGTCCCACCGGTCCCACCGGCGCACCGGGTAGCAACGGACAAATGGGTCCCACCGGTCCAACAGGTGCAACCGGAGCTGCTGGTTTTGCAGGCGCAACAGGAACTACCGGCGCAACCGGACCTACCGGTGCTACGGGTGCCACCGGCTCAACAGGCCCTGCCGGTACAGCGGGTGCAACAGGTGCTACCGGCGCAACAGGTCCTACCGGTGCTACGGGTGCCACCGGCGCAACAGGCCCTGCCGGTACAGCGGGCGCAACAGGTCCTACCGGCGCAACAGGTCCTACCGGACCTACGGGTGCCACCGGCGCAGCCGGAACGGTTCTGCCCGGCGAATTGGTGACCAATGGCACTATGGAGCAGTTCACCAATACTGTCCCCACCGGCTGGACCATGAACAACGATGCTTTGGCTGGGCAAGCCACCGGCGCCGGTCAGGTGCACAGCGGTTTATCAGCGGTGCAACTGGCATCAGGTGCGCAAATGCGCCAGACGCAAGCAGCTGCCCCAGGCAGCTATTACCGGCTTTCCTTTTATGCCCAAGGGGTAGGGGATCAACCGGCAGTGACTGGCAGGATCATCTTTACAGACGCAGCCGGCGGCGAATCAAATGCGGCTGATGTGTCGGTGCGTTCTCAGGATATGGTTAAGACGGCGCCGAATTTTGGCTATTATCAGGTAATCAGTACGGTGGTGCCGGAGAACGTGACCACAGTGACAGTCTATCTGGAAGCAACCGGCGGCACAGATGACAGCGTAATTCTGGACGATGTTTCCCTGACCGTGGTTTAACTGCGGGGGCTCGGTGTGCCTAGGCGCACCGGGCTTTTTTATTGCCAAAATTCGTATTTTTGTTCCGGTACGAAACGGACTGGGCTCAGATAAAACCAAATGAATTTTTGGTAGAAAATGATGAAGAAATTACTCTGTGTTTTATCAGCGCTGGTTTTGGTGGTCACTCTGCTGCCTGTTTGTAAATCGGCTGCAATTTTTCGCCACAAGGCCGTCGGTATAACCGTTGACCTTAATTTTTTAAAAATGTTGCAATTTTTCTTTGTATTTTGCGAATCATCTGTTATAATAGGCACATTCCAAGGAGAGGATGTGGAGTTATGGGCGGATATTTTGCCGCAGTATCCAAAGAAGATTGCGTATTTGATTTGTTTTTCGGGGTGGACTACCACTCCCACCTGGGCACACGCCGGGCGGGAATGGCGGTGTATGACCCGAAAACCGGTTTTGACAAAGCCATACATAATATTGAAAATGCGCCGTTTCGCACGAAGTTCACCAAGGAGTCCCAGGAGATGCACGGCACTATGGGCATCGGCTGTATTTCCGATTTTGAGGCGCAGCCCATACTGGTGCGCTCCCACCACGGCACCTTTGCCATTACAACGGTAGGGAAGATCAATAATGCAGACGCTATTGTGGATGAGATTATCGGGACGAACGCTCATTTCTTTGAAATGCACAACGGCGAGATCAATCCCACGGAACTGGTGGCAGCGCTGATCGACCAAAAAGAGAATTTTGTAGAGGGTATTCGCTACGCGCAAGATGTGATCGACGGCTCTATGAGTATGCTGCTTTTGACCCCCAAAGGGGTGTATGCTGCCCGGGACAAGCTGGGGCGCACGCCCATTGTGCTGGGCAAAAAGCCGGACGGTCACTGCGCCAGCTTTGAAAGCTTTGCTTATTTGAATTTGGGTTACACCGATGACAAAGAACTTGGCCCCGGCGAGATCGTGGTGCTAACCCCGGACGGTGTGCAGCAGTTGGTTGCACCGGGCAAAAAAATGAAGATTTGCACCTTTCTATGGGTGTATTACGGTTATCCGTCCTCGTCCTATCAAGGGATCAGCGTGGAAAAAATGCGTTACCACTGCGGCGAGCTGCTGGCAGGCCGAGACAACGCCAAGCCGGACATTGTGGCTGGTGTGCCGGACTCCGGCATTGCCCATGCCATCGGCTATGCCAACGCCTCCGGCATTCCGTTTTCTCGTCCATTTGTTAAGTACACGCCTACCTGGCCCCGCTCTTTTATGCCACCCAACCAGACCAAGCGCAACCTGATCGCTAAGATGAAGTTGATTCCGGTGCACGATTTGATTGAAGGCAAGAGCCTGCTGCTTATTGACGACTCCATCGTTCGCGGCACCCAGCTGCGGGAGACCACGGAGTTTTTGTACGCCAGCGGCGCAAAAGAAGTGCATATCCGGCCGGCGTGCCCGCCGTTACTGTTTGGTTGTAAGTACCTGAACTTTTCCCGTTCCACCTCAGAGATGGAACTGATCACTCGTCGTGTGATCCAGGAACTGGAGGGCGGCGATCCGACAAAGGAAGTGCTGGCAGAATATGCCGATCCGGACAGCGAAAAATACGCCGCCATGGTGGAAAAAATCGGCGAAAAGCTGCACTTTACCAGCTTGCGCTATCATCGACTGGACGATATGATCGCTTCCGTAGGTATTCCTGCGGATCAGCTTTGTACTTACTGCTGGAACGGCAAAGAGTAAATAGTGCAAAAGAAAAAGAACAGTTACCCTTGCGGATAGCTGTTCTTTTTTTGCTTTTTTCGCTATTGAAATAGATGCTATTTATAGATTTATATCAATAACCGGTTACTCTGCTTTCATGTTCGCAAAGCACTCGCTGCAATAAACCGGACGGTCTTCCCGCGGCTCAAAGGGAACCTTGCAGGCTGCGCCGCAGTTGGCGCAAACAGCGTCGTGCATTTCGCGGGGACCGCGAGCGGCGGCTTTTCTTGCGCTACGGCAAGCTTTGCAGCGCTGGGGCTCATTGACAAATCCCTTTTCAGCATAGAACTCCTGTTCACCGGCTGTAAAGACGAATTCGTTCCCACAATCCTTGCAGACTAATGTTTTGTCTTCGTACATTGGACCTTAACTACCTCTCATAAGATTTATTCAAAAAGAAGCGTCAACTTCTTACGAATACGCTGTAATGCGTTGTCTACCGCCTTTGGGCTTTTGTTCAGTCGGGCGGCAATATCCGCATATCGAAAACCGCTGATGTGCAGGCGCAGCACCTCATTTTCCATGGGGGACAACTGCTGCTCCAGCGCGCGGCTCAGGCGCGCCACACTCTCTGCGGCCAAAAAATCGTCCTCCGCGCTGACGGCTGTACCGGCATGATCCAGGTAGTCCTCCAAGGAAACCATATTATCCGTGGGAACATCTTTGCGCCGACTGAATTTTCGCAGCGCGGTTTGTATTGCATTTTCAATACAAGTGCCGGCAAAAGTGCGAAAAGCGGCGCCTCGTTTCGGTTGGTACGCACGCAGGGCGGCCAGCAGACCGATCATGCCCTCCTGGACCAGATCGTCCTTCTCCAGCGGAGAGTGAATGTACTTCATGGCAATCATCTCCACAGTGGGGCGCATGGCGTGGACCAGTGCATTTATGGCTTCTCCGCTGCCGCTTTGGGCGGCGGAAACCAGCGATTCAATATTTGTTTTTTTTGTTGCTGACATAATTTTCCTGCCTTATGATTGATTATACAACGGTTATTGGTCATAGTCAACAATTTTTCATTCTGCAAGAAAAAATTATTATTTAACTTGGACAATAATGTGCAAAACGCACAAAATGGTGATTAATTTAAAATGCTTATACATTAAAGCGGAACAGCACTACATCGCCGTCCTGCATCACATAGTCCTTGCCCTCACTGCGGACCAAGCCTTTTTCTTTGGCAGCCGTCATACCGCCGCAGGCCACCAGATCGTCAAAGGAAACCACCTCGGCGCGAATAAAGCCCCGCTCAAAGTCTGTGTGGATCTTGCCGGCAGCCTGGGGCGCCTTGGTGCCTTTTTTGATGGTCCAGGCACGCACTTCCGGCTTACCGGCGGTCAGGTAGGAAATCAGGCCCAAAAGGGAATAACTCTTCTTGATCAGCCGATCCAGCCCGCTTTTTTCCAGCCCCATATCACTAAGGAACATGGCCTTTTCGTCCTCGTCCAGTTGAGCGATCTCTGCCTCCATTTCTGCGCAGATGGGCAGTGTTTCCGCACCCTCTGTGGCAGCAATCTCCTCCACCGCTTTGTAGAACGGATTGCTCTCAATCCCGGCGTTAAAGTCGTCCTCGCCCATATTACAGGCATAGATCACCGGCTTGATGGTTAGGAGAGATACTTCTTTCAGGTACTCTTGTTCATCCTCACTGATCTCCACGCTACGGGCAGTTTTGCCTTCTTCCATCTCCGCAGCCAGTCGCTCCAGAAACGCCACCTCAGGCGCCAGCGTCTTGTCGCCCTTCATGGCTTTTTTACGGCTGTCGATTCGTCGATTCAGAATATCCAAATCCGAGAGGATCAGCTCCAAATTGATGGTCTCAATGTCCCTTGCCGGATTCACTGAGCCGTCCACATGTGTGATGTCGTCATTCTCAAAGCAGCGCACGACATGGATAATGGCGTCTACCTCCCGGATATGGGAGAGAAATTTGTTGCCCAGGCCCTCGCCCTTGGACGCACCCTTGACCAGCCCTGCAATGTCCACAAACTCAATGGTGGCCGGCGTGAATTTGTCCGGGTGATACATTTCTGCCAGCTTGTCCAGCCGTTCGTCCGGCACGCTGACCATACCCACATTCGGCTCTATTGTGCAAAAGGGGTAGTTGGCGCTTTGGGCGCCTGCGTTTGTAATGGCGTTAAAAAGTGTACTTTTGCCAACGTTTGGCAAACCTACGATACCAAGTTTCATTCTTTTAGCTCCGATGTCTGAATTACACGTTTTTTAGTGCGAATATAAGTATATACCAATGCTGCTGTTTTTACAAGGATAAATTTTTCTTGACATAGTATCGCAAATATCCTAAAATATATATTAAATTTTTGTGATAGGAGAGGAAATTAATGGAACTCAATGGCTCTCAGATCGTTCTTGAAGTCTTGAAAGAACAGGGCGTAGATACCATCTTTGGTTATCCCGGCGGTACGATCCTGAATATTTTTGACGAGCTTTATAAATATGGCAACACCTTTAAGCATATTTTGACTGCCCATGAGCAGGGCGCGTCCCACGCGGCAGACGGTTATGCCCGCGCTACCGGCAAGGTGGGCGTGTGCTTTGCCACCTCCGGCCCCGGCTCCACCAATCTGGTGACCGGTATTGCCACGGCCTATATGGACTCTGTGCCGGTGGTTGCCATTACCTGCAACTATGCCACCTCCGGCTTGGGCCGAGACAGCTTCCAGGAGGTAGATATTTGCGGTATTACCATGCCCATTACCAAGCACAATTTCCAGGTGAAGTCTGTGGAGGAGCTGGCGCCCACGTTGCGTCGGGCGTTCCGCATTGCCCAGACCGGGCGCAAAGGTCCTGTTCTGGTTGATATTCCCAAGGATATAACTTCTGCCACCTGTGCTTATGTGGCGGAACCGAAAGTGGAGATTGAGCCGTTTAAGATGCCCAAGCAGTCTTGCGTAGATCGGGCGTTGGAATTGCTGAGAAACGCCAAGAAACCGCTGATTTATGTTGGTGGCGGCGCCATTCTCTCCAAAGTAGGCGAAGATCTGATTACTTTTGCCGAGAAACTGGACGCACCGGTGGTGTCCTCTCTTATGGGTCTGGGTGCATTTCCGTACGGCCACCCGCTGCACGTGGGGCTGATCGGTATGCACGGCCATTTTGAGGCCAATAAGGCGGCGCATGACTGCGATGTGCTCATCACTTGCGGCGCCCGTTTCTCTGACCGTGTGGCCGGCAACCGCAAGAAGTTTGCGCCTAACGCAGAGATCTTACATATTGATATTGACGCAGCGGAGATGGACAAAAACATCTTTTCCAACTACCACCTGCGTGGCGACTTGGCAGAAATTCTGCCCATGCTGACCCGTAATGTGGAGCAGATGGATCACAGCGAATGGAAAGCGGAGATCGAGGCCAGTCGACATCCCTTTAAGCAGCTGCAGATCGGGGATTATGTAAATCCTCAGGTCTTAATTGAAAAAATTGATGAAAAGACCCCGGACGACACCATTGTGGTCACTGATGTGGGTCAGCACCAGCTGTGGGCGGCACAGTTCTATAAGTACACCCGACCCCGCACCCTGCTGACCTCCGGCGGACTGGGCACCATGGGCTATTCCATGGGCGCTGCCTTTGGCGCGGCTATGGGCTGCCCGGATCAAACCGTGGTGATGTTTGCCGGTGACGGCGGTTTCCACATGAACCTGTCTGAGCTGGCCACTATGGCGTCCTACAATATCCCGGTCAAGATGTTCATTATGAACAACACTGTGCTGGGTATGGTGCGCCAGTGGCAAAAGCTGTTTTATGACAACCGCTTTTCCGATACAGATCCCCACCGTGTTACGGATTTTGTGAAGGTGGCAGAAGCCTTTGGCGTAAAGGGGCTGCGTATCCATACCAATGATGATATTGACGCTGTGCTGGCAGAGGCGCTGGCTTATCCCGGTCCGGTGTTGGTGGACTGCCGTATTTCGCCGGACAGCAATGTGCTGCCGATGATCCCGCCCGGCGGCGCACACACGGACATTATCGAGCAGTTTAACTGATTGGAGGCAAGGAAGATGAAAGAGAAATTGGTTTTATCTGTTCTTGTGGATAACGAGAGCGGCGTGCTGCAACGGGTGGCCAGCCTGTTCTCCCGCCGTGCATACAACATCTCCTCTCTGACGGTAAGTGAGACGGAGGACCCGAACTTTTCCCGTATGACCATTGAGACCAACACGGAGCCGGAGAATTTTCGCCAGATCAAGCGCCAGCTGCTAAAGCTGGAGATCGTGGAGAAAGTATCTGAGCTGACTCCGGACAATTCCGTGTCCTCTGAGTTGCTGCTGGTGAAGGTGCATGCCCAGGGCATTCCGGAGAAAAACGCCCTTTTGGCATTCAACGCCGGTTACGGCGCTCGTGTGCTGGATATTTCTGCTGAGACGGTGACCCTGGAGTTCACCGGTGCGGGGGAGATGCTGGACGCCTTTATTCAGCAACTGGAGCAGCGCTTTAGCATTGTGGAAATGGCGCGTACCGGTGTGACCTCGCTGGAGCGCGGCGCCGGTTCCTTTACGGACGATATTTAAGGACGGTGATGATCATGGGAATGACAATGACGCAAAAGATCCTGGCGGCGCACGCCGGTTTGGATCATGTGGTAGCCGGTCAATTGATTGAGGCCAAGCTGGATATGGTACTTGGCAACGATGTGACCTCTCCGGTTGCCATCAATGAGATGAACAAATTTGGCAAGGACGGCGTGTTTGATAAGACCCGCATTGCCCTTGTAATGGATCACTTTACGCCCAACAAGGACATTCAGTCCGCTCAAAACTGCAAGCAGGTGCGTACTTTTGCCCGTGCCCACGGCATTACCCACTATTTTGATGTGGGCAATATGGGGATTGAACACGCGTTGCTGCCGGAGCAGGGGATTGTGGCCTGTGGTGACTGCGTGATCGGCGCAGACAGCCACACCTGTACTTACGGTGCACTGGGTGCGTTCTCCACCGGCGTAGGCTCCACGGATATGGCTGCCGGTATGGTTACCGGTAAGGCTTGGTTTAAGGTCCCCTCCGCCATTAAGGTTGAGATCACCGGCAAAAAAGCACCCTTTATCAGCGGAAAAGATGTGGTACTGCACTTGATCGGTGAGATCGGTGTGGACGGCGCCCTCTACCAGTCTTTGGAATTTACCGGCGATGGTATTGCGGAGCTTTCTATGGACGATCGGCTGTGTATCAGCAATATGGCCATTGAGTGCGGCGCCAAAAACGGAATCTTCCCGGTAGATGATGTGACCTTGCAGTATGTGAACGGCCGCGCAGAGCGGGAATATACGATTTTTGAGGCAGACCCGGACGCAGAATACACCCGTACCGTAAAAATTGATTTGAGCACCTTAAAGTCCACCGTGGCATTTCCGCATCTGCCGGAGAATACCCATACTATTGATCAGGTGGACGGTGAAAAGATCGCGATTGACCAGGTGGTGATTGGCTCCTGCACCAATGGCAGAATGGAAGATATGCGCGCTGCTGCTGCAATTTTGAAAGGTCGCAAGGTGGCGCAAGATGTGCGCGTGATCGTGATCCCGGCTACTCAGCGCATTTATTTGCAGTGCATTGAGGAGGGTCTGACCCAGATCTTTATTGAGGCCGGTGCAGTCGTGTCTACACCTACCTGTGGTCCCTGCCTTGGCGGTCACATGGGTATTTTGGCTGCCGGTGAGCGGGCTGTCTCTACCTCAAACCGAAACTTTGTGGGCCGTATGGGTCACACGGAGTCTGAGATTTATTTGGCCTCTCCCGCTGTGGCTGCCGCCTCTGCGGTCAAGGGCTATATTGCCGACCCGGCTACGGTATAAGGAGGTCACGGTATGATAGCAAAAGGTAAGGTACATAAGTTCGGCGACAATGTGGACACGGATGTAATCATTCCTGCCCGCTACCTGAACAAAAGTGACGAGGCCTGGCTGGCCTCTCATTGTATGGAAGATATTGACAAGGATTTTGTAAATAAGGTGCAGCCCGGTGACATCATGGTGGCCAAGGCGAACTTTGGTTGCGGCTCCTCCCGTGAACACGCACCCATTGCCATTAAGGCCAGCGGCATCAGCTGCGTGATTGCCTCCACCTTTGCTCGTATTTTTTACCGCAATGCCATTAATATCGGCCTTGCGATCTTAGAGTGCGACCAGGCTGCCAACGAGATCAACCAGGGCGATGAAGTGCAGGTGGATTTTGACAGCGGCGTGATCACGGACCTGACTACCGGCAAGGTGTATCAGGCCCAGCCGTTTCCGCCGTTCATTCAGAACATTATCAAAAACGGCGGTTTGATGAAGTCCATTGGTTAATAATTGCAGCAAAGGGTTTAGTGATGAAGCAGTTTGTTTTGAACGAAGATAATTTAAGAAAAGGCTGGAGCGGTGCGTCGGAATTTTGGTTCTCCCGTCAGGATATGCAGGTGCACAGCATGGCGGAGTTGGCGGATTTGGATCACCCGGAGGATACCGGCACATCGGCGTATCTGCTGTCTTTGGGCTATATTCCGTACTTTTATGTAACGGACGGCGAAGTGATGCGTGCGTTTGTTCAGTCTATCGGCAATGCTAAGATCAAGGCTGTGTTTGATCAAACGCCGGATGATGCCGTGGTTGAGACTTTTTGGAAATATTTTAATGCCTATAAGGAATTTTCCGAGAAGTTTGACGCATTTCAGACCGAGTATGTGCGCAAAAAGGCTGCGGATTGGTGCTATGAAAACAGCATTGACTACACCTTTGATACAAAGAATTAACAAAACGGCAAAACGCCCGACAGTTCCAAACTGCCGGGCGTTTCTTAATGTTAAATTTTAGATATAGGAGTGCTCCATTGTCGCCACGACTCGCAGACGGGGGTCACGCTGCTGCACGGCCGCTTGTACTTCCTTCAAAATTTGGCTGCGGTGCTTTTTGTGCTCTTTGGGCACCACAATGTCCATGATCAGGTTCATGTGGTCACTGCACTCCACCAGCCGAAAGTCATGAAAGCGCAGCTCAGGATCGTAGTCTTGCAGAATATTCGCCATTAGCTTGCGGTATTTGTCCACCGTGGCATCATGGATTGCAATGGGATCCATGTGAATGCAGATAACAATTTGCAGTTCTTTACTAATTTGTTGCTCCACACGGTCAATGGCGTTGTGCACCGCCATAATATCCTGATCTGCCGGCACTTCCGCATGTGCAGAGGCAATGACCCGCCCCGGGCCGTAGTCGTGAATAATTAAGTCGTGCACGCCTACAATCAGCGGTTCTGCCAGCATACGGCGCTCAATCTCATCCACCAGTTCTTTGCTGGGCGCCTGACCCAGCAGGGGACCCATAATGTCCTTTAAGGTGCTCACACCTCCGGCGAGGATAAACGCAGCAACCAGCAGCCCCATGATGCCGTCTGCTCGATCAAAGGCGGTAAAGGCAGACAACAGCAGTGCCGCGCCGGCTGCGGCGGTGGAAATGCAGTCGTTTAGGCTGTCCTGGCGTACAGCTTTCAGATTGAGATTGTTGCTCTCTTTATACAGTACCTGGTTAAAGTAAGCCATCCACAGCTTGACCCCAATGGACAGCACAAGCACCGCCACGGTCACGGCACTGAACCGCACCTCTTGGGGATGAATGATCTTTTCAATACTGCTTTTGCCCAACTCAAATCCCATTAGGAAAATAAAGAAATCCACGATTAGGGCACTGATGTATTCCATCCTGCCGTGGCCGAATGGGTGGTCGTTATCTACCGGCTTGCTTGCGATTTTTGCGCCGATTACGGTGACGATGTTGGAGGAAGCGTCTGACAGGTTATTGGCGGCGTCTGCGGTGATAGATACCGAGTGGCTCACCGTGCCGCAAATAAATTTCAGCACGCATAGTAGCAGATTGCAGAGAATGCCCACAATGCCGCTGAGTACGCCGTAGCGCTGTCGGTCTTTGGTGCTTTGCTTTGCATCCCGCGGAATGAATTTGTGTATCAAAAACTTGGTCATAGTCGAGGCCCTCTTTTTTGTGTTATTTTTAAGTTTATCACAATTACGACTTCAAAACAAGGGCAAAGTGTGGTAGAATAGGGGCGGTGATGAGATGAAGAAACTACTGATTATCGGCGGTTCGCCTCGGCCAAATGGGGTCAGCGAAGAATTGATCCGCCAGGTGAAGCCGTATTTTATCGACTGTAAGATCGTAGAATATAATACGTACAAGCTGGCGCCGGCGCCCTGTACCGACTGCCGCTTTTGCGAGCAGCATGCGGGCTGCGCAAATAAAGATCTGGATATTTTTTTTGAGGACTTTGAAGACGCGGACTATATTGCGTTCTTTACTCCGGTGTATAATAACTTTTTTCCGGCTCCGCTGAAGGCAGTGATCGACCGGTTCCAGCGGTATTACAGCGCCCGCTTCAAACGGGGCGCCAAACCGCCTATTGCTAAGCCGAAACGGGTAGGCGTGGTGATCGTAAGCGGCTCAAATGCGCGGCAGTGTGCCGACTATATGACTGCCACCTTGCGCCAATCTTTTACGGTCCTTAACGGAGAGGTTACGGCACGGTACTATATCCCGGGCACGGACCGGGGGCAGTACACCTTTAATAACATTGAACTGCAAAAATTTATTCATCAGCTGCGGGGCGAGGGCGCCGGGCGATAAGGAAATAGGGGAGCGCTACGGTGCTCCCTATCTTTCTGTTTCTATATATAATAATTTATATATTATATTGCAAGCCGTGCGTCTTTGTGTTATAATAATTTAAATTTATTATGGGATAGTGTCAGTATGCGTATTCTTGGTATTGACCCCGGGTATGCCATTATCGGCTGGGGCGTGCTTGACTATAAAGGCAATAAATTCTCTGTGGTGGACTACGGCGCCATCACCACGCAGGCCAAAACGCCGTTTCCTTTGCGGCTGCAAATGATCTACACGGATATGATCGGCCTGTTTGATACCTATCACCCGGAGGTGATGAGTATGGAGAAGTTGTTTTATAACAACAACGCCAAGACCGTGATTGATGTGGCGCAAGCCAGAGGGGTCATCACCCTGTCCGCCCAACAAAAAAATGTGCCCATCTTTGAATATACCCCCTTGCAGGTGAAACAGTCGGTGGTGGGCTATGGCCGGGCGGAGAAGAAGCAGGTACAGGAGATGACCCGCCTGATTTTGAACTTAGAGAAAATACCCAAGCCGGACGACACGGCTGACGCACTGGCTATGGCCATCTGTCACGGCCACGCCAGCGGCAGCCTGCTGGGGCGGTTGGGCAACCTGCGATAAGGAGTTACTTATGATTTACAGTTTGGACGGTACGCTCACTTATTTTGACCAGAATTTTGCGGTGGTCAGCTGCGGTGGTGTGGGGTTTAAGTGCTTCACCACGCTGACTACCTTACAGTCCATGCCGGGCGTGGGCAAGCCGGTGCAGCTTTTCACTTACTTGTCTGTGCGGGAGGATGCACTGGATCTTTACGGCTTTGCCACCACGGCGGAGCTGGATTGCTTTAAGCTGCTGATCTCCGTAAACGGCGTGGGACCTAAGGCGGCACTGGCAATCTTGTCGGAGCTGTCGGCGGATCGATTGGCCGTTTGCATTGCCGGCGGGGATGCCAAGTCCCTGACGCGTGCGCCGGGTATCGGCAAAAAGATTGCCGAGCGCATTGTGCTGGAATTGAAAGATAAAATGGGCGTGCTGGATTTGGGCAGCAGCAGAGAGGTGCAGGCGGCAGCCGCTGCCAATACCGCAGGCTCTGTTGCGGCAGAGGCGGTGGAAGCGCTGGTGGCTCTGGGCTACGGTCAAAGCGACGCCGCTGTGGCTGTGGGTCAGATGGAACCCGGACTGTCGGTGGACGAGATGATCCGCCGGGGGCTGCGCCAGCTGGCCGCCAATTTGTAAGCCTCAAACAGATTAGGAGTTGCCTATGGAAGATATGGATTTAGAAAATCGTATTGTGTCTACCGGCCTGACGGAGACGGATACGGATATAGAGAATTCCCTGCGTCCCAAGACCCTGGAGGACTATATTGGTCAAGATAAAGTGAAAGAGAACCTGGCCATTTACATTGAGGCGGCGCGCACCCGTGGCGAGGCGCTGGATCATGTGCTGCTGTACGGTCCGCCCGGATTGGGCAAGACCACGCTGGCGGGCATTATTGCCAATGAGATGGGCGTGAACATTCGCGTCACCAGCGGTCCGGCCATTGAGAAGCAGGGCGATCTGGCGGCACTGCTTACCAACCTGCAAGAGGGGGATGTGCTCTTTATTGACGAGATTCACCGTCTGAACCGCAGCGTTGAGGAAGTGCTGTATCCGGCTATGGAGGACCGTGCGCTGGATATTATCATCGGCAAAGGCCCGTCCGCCCGTTCCATTCGGTTGGATCTGCCCAATTTCACTCTGGTAGGTGCTACCACCCGTGCCGGGCAACTGTCGGCGCCACTGCGTGACCGTTTTGGCGTGATCTTACGGCTGGAGCTTTACACAGATGAGCAGCTGGCTACCATCGTTAAGCGCTCGGCGGGCATTTTGAATATTCCCATTGAACAGGACGGCGCCTTGCAGATCGCTTCTCGCTCCCGAGGCACCCCGCGTATTGCCAACCGTTTGCTCAAGCGCAGCCGTGACTTTGCTCAGGTAAAGTACGACGGCGTAATCAATGCTGAGGCGGCGGAGGATGCCCTCTCTCGTATGGAGATCGATCAGCTGGGACTGGACGGTATTGACCGTCGCCTGCTGACCACCATGATCAAAAATTATAACGGCGGACCTGTGGGACTGGAGACCATTGCCGCAGCCATTGGTGAAGAGGCAGTGACCATTGAGGATGTGTACGAGCCGTATTTAATGCAGATCGGCTTTCTCAGCCGCACCCCCCGTGGGCGCTGCGTGACCCCGGCGGCCTACCTGCATTTGGGATTCCAGCAGGACGGGCAGCAAACTTTACTTTAACCATCGTAAATTGAAATTCAAACCGGTATAGACGGAAACACACAGTTCTTTTTAACAACAAAGGAGAATGGTATGGGCAGATTGTTTGGAACAGACGGCGTGCGTGGCATAGCCAATAAAGATTTAACCAACGAGCTGGCGCTCTCGATCGGCAAGGCGGCAGCCAAAGTTTTGGCCGGTGAGCTGGGCAGAAAGCCCACGGTGCTCATTGGTAAAGACACCCGGGCGTCCGGCGATATGCTGGAGGCGGCACTTACAGCCGGGCTTTGCGCCGTGGGGGCGAATGTGCTCTCCGTGGGCGTAGTGCCTACCCCGGCAGTCGCTTACCTGATCGGCCGCTACGGCTGTGACGCCGGTGTGATGATCTCCGCTTCACACAACCCTTGCGAATACAACGGCATTAAGATCTTCCAGTCCACTGGTTACAAGCTGGATGACGCCATAGAAGAAGAAATTGAGGCGATTATTCTGGACGGTGCAGAAGAAATCCCGGAGAAGCTGGGCGGCGATGTGGGCAATCGGCTCTATTGCAAGACGGCCGTGGAGGATTATGTGCGCCATGTGGTGGAGACCGCCGATGTTCGCTTTGACGGGCTGAATATCGCTCTGGACTGCGCCAACGGCTCCGCTTCCGTTTGTGCCAAACAGATCTTTACCGCACTGGGTGCCCGGTGTTATATGCTTTCCGACACGCCGGACGGTGTGAATATCAACGATCACTGTGGCTCCACCCACCCGGAGGAGCTGATGCAGTTTGTAACGGACAATGGGCTTGACTTAGGGCTGGCATTTGACGGCGATGCAGACCGTATGCTGGCGGTGGACGAAAACGGCCAATTGGTGGACGGCGACAAGGTGATCGCCATTTGCGCCAAGCGAATGCTGGACGAGGGCACTCTGGCTAAGAACACCGCCGTGGTAACGGTGATGAGCAATATGGGCTTCTTTAAGTTCTGCGAAGAGAACGGTATTGCCTGTGAAAAGACGGCAGTGGGTGACCGTTACGTGCTGGAGCGTATGCTGCAAAAGGGCTATAACATTGGTGGCGAGCAAAGCGGTCATGTGATTTTCCTGGATTACGCCACCACCGGCGACGGTGAGCTTAGCGGTGTGCAGTTGCTTAAGACAGTGGTGAAAAGCGGCAAAAAGCTGTCTCAGCTGGCAAAGATTATGACCGTTTATCCTCAGGTGCTCATCAATGTGCAGGTGACACCGGAGGGCAAGCAAAAATATAACAACGACGAATATATTATCTCTGCCGTTCAACAGGCTGAGATGGATTTGATGGGCGACGGCCGCGTGCTGGTTCGGGTCAGTGGTACAGAGCCTTTGGTGCGGGTAATGTTAGAGGGCAAAGATCTGGAAAAAATTACCCGACTGGGCAATCGAATTGCAGATGTGGTACGGGAGAGATTGAGTTAATGCGTGTAGCCAGTGACTGGAAAGATTATGAACTGATAGACTGCTCTGCCGGCGAAAAGCTGGAGCGTTGGACCAGAGAAATCCTGATTCGTCCGGATCCCCAGGTGATTTGGAATAGCCCGCGGGAGAACCGCTTGTGGGCACAGCCGGGGGCACGCTATGTGCGCTCCCGCACCGGCGGTGGCAAGTGGCAGACCTTTAAGCGCATTCCTGCTGTGTGGCAGGTGCGCTATAAGGACTTGACTTTTAACATCAAGACTATGGGATTTAAGCACACCGGCCTGTTCCCGGAACAGGCTGTGAACTGGGATCTGGTGCGTGGCATGATCGAGAGCGCTGACCGTCCGGTGAAGGTACTCAACCTGTTTGCCTATACCGGCGGTGCCACGGTTGCCTGCCTGAAATCCGGTGCAGAGGTAGTCCATGTGGACGCCTCCAAGGGTATGGTCCAGTGGGCCAAGGAAAACGCGGCCGCCTCCGGCGTGGCAGACGGCGCTGTGCGCTGGATCGTGGACGATTGTATCAAGTTTGTGCAGCGAGAAATTCGTCGGGGCAACCGGTACGACATTGTGATCCTGGACCCGCCCAGCTACGGCCGGGGGCCAAAAGGTGAGATCTGGCACCTGGAAGATAATTTATATGATTTTGTGACCCTGGTGCAGCAGGTGCTCAGCGATGACGCGCTGGCTGTGGTGTTGAATTCTTATACCACTGGCCTGTCTGCCTCGGTAATGCAATATATTTTGGAAGATGTTTTGGTGCGTCGAATGGGCGGTTCTGTGTCTACGGACGAGATTGGTCTGCCGGTGACGGAAACCGGCGGCGTACTGCCCTGCGGTGCCACCGCTGTGTGGAAAGGCAAAGATGGCAATTCTTGAATTTAACGATGTAACATTTACATATCCTGCGGACCCGGACGCACCTAAGGATACACCGGCGCCCCGCCCGGTGCTCAGCCATTTGAACTTGCAGATCGAGAAGGGCTCCTTTGTGGCTGTGTTGGGGCATAACGGTTCCGGTAAATCCACATTAGCCAAGCTTTCTAACGGCATTTTGTTTCCCCAAAGCGGGCAAGTCATCGTAGACGGCACGCCGCTGACGCACGACGAAGATGTGGTCTATAACGCGCGCCGCAAGGTGGGTATGGTGTTCCAAAACCCGGACAACCAAATCGTCTCTTCTATTGTAGAGGAGGATGTGGCCTTTGGGGTGGAGAATTTGGGCGTGGAGCCAAAGGAATGCCGCCGCCGGGTGGATGCTGCGCTGAAGACAGTTGGCATGTATGCGGAGCGGCTGAAATCGCCCTCCAAGCTTTCCGGCGGTCAAAAACAGCGGGTAGCCGTGGCAGGCATTATCGCCATGAGACCCCTTTGTATTGTACTGGACGAACCCACGGCGATGCTGGATCCCAGCGGCCGCCGAGAAGTGCTGGACACCGTGAAGAAACTGAACAAAGAAGAGGGGATCACCATTCTGCTCATCACCCATTATATGGATGAGGCGGTGCAAGCCGATCGGGTGGTGGTGATGGACGACGGCGTGATCCGACTGGACGGCGCTCCCCGGGCGGTTTTTGCCCATGTGGATGAGCTGAAAGCCCTGGGCCTGGATGTGCCCCAGGCAACGGAACTGGCGGATCGGCTGGGCTTTGCTGAACACGCAGTTTTGAACACTGCGGAATGCGTGGATGTATTGATTTCCAACTTGGAGGAACAAAAACTTGGCTGTACTGACCTGTGAAAAACTCAATTACCGTTACAGTGTGGGTACGCCATTTGAGACGGCGGCGCTGCAGGATGTGTCTTTCTCTGTGGAGAAGGGCGAGATTGTCGGCATTATCGGTCACACCGGCTCCGGAAAATCCACGCTCATCCAGCACCTAAACGGCCTGATAGAGCCCCAAAGCGGCAAAGTCTATGTGGACGGCGCGGATATTTGGAGCAAGCAAAACCGCAAGCAAATTCGCCGTGTACGCTTTCAGGTAGGGCTGTGTTTTCAGTACCCGGAGTACCAAATTTTTGAAGAAGATGTATATAAAGAGATCGCTTTCGGTCCCAAGCAAATGGGACTGCAAAGGGAGGAAATTCGCCGCCGGGTGTTCCATTCTATGGAATTGGTGGGTCTGTCCCGTGATTTTGCGGAGCAATCGCCCTTTGATCTGTCCGGTGGGCAAAAGCGCCGTGTGGCCATTGCGTCCATTTTGGCAATGGAGCCCAAGGTTTTAATTTTAGATGAGCCTTGCGCCGGGTTGGATCCCCGTGGTAGAGATCAAATTTTAGATCTGATCCGTAGTTACCGGGACCGTACCGGGGCAACGGTGCTTTTCGTCTCCCATTCAATGGAAGATGTGGCGCGCATTTGCCGCCGCGTGCTGGTGATGCACCAAGGGCAGGTGGCTGCCTACGGCCCGGTTGCCGATGTGTACGCCAATGCGGAGGAACTGCGCCAAATGGGGCTGAATGTGCCCCAGGTAACGGATATTTTCTTAGAACTGCGGCGGCGTGGCGTACCGTGCCGCACGGATATTTTTACTGTTGATGACGGCGTGCGCGAATTTCAGCGCCTAAAGAGAGAGGGGGTTTGCCTGTGAATTCCAGTATGACCATTGGTCAGTATTTCCCCGGCAATTCCCCGGTGCACCGTATGGATGCTCGTATGAAGATCGTGCTTACTTTCCTTATGGTGGTGGCGGTGTTTCTGTGCAAGAACTTTTGGTCCCTGGGGCTGGCTATCGTCTTTATGATCCTGGCGGTGGGACTGTCCAAAATCCCGCCCAAGACCATTTTAAAGAGCATTAAGCCCCTGATCGTGATCATTCTCATTACCGGCGTCATCAACCTGTTTTACGGCGATGGTGAGCCGCTGGTGACCCTGGGCAAGCTGAAGATCACCATGGACGGCATTATGACTGCCATTTTTATGGCGGTGCGCATTATCGAGCTGGTGATCGTAGGCAGTTTGCTGACTTACACCACTTCGCCTACGGAATTGACAGATGCGCTGGAACGTCTGTTTAAGCCCTTAAAGATGTTTAAGATCGATGTGCATGTGATCGCCATGACCATGACCATCGCCCTGCGCTTTATTCCCACTTTGATCGAAGAGATCGACAAAATTATGGCGGCGCAGAAATCCCGGGGCGCCGATATGGAGAGCGGGGGACTGATTCGCAGAGCCAAAGGATTGGTGCCCATCTTGATTCCTTTGTTCATCTCCTCTTTTCGTCGCGCCAATGAGCTGGCGGACGCTATGGAGTGCCGCTGCTATCGTGGCGGTGCCGGGCGTACCAAGATGAAAGAAATGCACCTGCATATCGGTGACTTTTTTGCGCTGGCGGCGGTGGTGCTGTATATTGCAGGCATTTTTGTGGTGAATCACTTTTTAGGTTCGGTGCTTTAAGTTATGCGGAATTTATTATTGACCATTCGATATGACGGCACAGACTACCACGGCTGGCAGGTGCAGAAGAATGCCGTTACCGTGCAGGAAGTGTTCCAAAACGCGGTGGAAAAGGTGTTTGGCGCGCGGCTGCCGGTAAAGGGCTGCTCCCGCACAGACAGCGGTGTGCACGCAAATTGCTATTTTGTCAGCTTCCAAACAGAGCTTTCCATTGCCTGTGACGGTGTGGTGCGGGCACTGAATACGGTGCTGCCAAAAGACATTGCGGTACTGGACTGCCGAGAGGTTCCCCTTGATTTTCACCCCCGGTACTGCTGCCGAGAGAAAGAATATGTATATAAACTGTACAACGGTGCCATTCGGGATCCGTTTTTGCTGCGCTATGCGTACCAGTACCGCTATCCTATTCGGTTGGAGCGTATGCAGCAGGGGGCCAAGGCGTTTCTTGGCACCCACGATTTTCGCGGCTTTTGCAGTGCACGCAGCGATGTGGAGGACACAGTGCGCACCATAACCGCCTTTACCGTAGAGCGGCAAGGGGATATGGTACTGTTTAAGGTCAGCGCAGACGGTTTCCTTTACAATATGGTGCGCATTCTCGTTGGCACGCTGCTTTTTGTCAGTGAGGGCAAGATTGACCCGGCGGATTTGCCGGCGATCATTGAAAGTGGGGAGCGCATTCGCGCCGGTAAGACGGCGCCGCCCCAGGGGCTGTACCTGAACCGGGTGGAGTACGACCCGGCAGACTTAAAGATGTAAACAGAAAGGCGGTGCTTTTGTGGAAGCAGAAGACCGGCAGGCGCTTCGGCGGGAACGCAAGCGACAAAAAGATAAAAAAGTACGCAGGATCGTATGGATTGTACTGGCTGTGCTGCTGGCGGCAATTGTGATCCTAAAGCTGTGCGAGGTGGATTTCGGCAGCCTGAGCGGCGGCAGCGGTACATCGTCCGTGCTCACCGGCAATTTTCCTTATGCGCTGGACGGCTCCGATGGCGTTACGGTTCATAAGCAGGGCGCTAAGCTGGCGGTGCTTACCGGCGGCTCCATAACTGTACTGAACCCATCAGACGGCAAGGAGGAATTCACTGCTGTACACGGTTATGCCAATCCGATTACCGCTGCTTCCGACTCTTACCTGGTTACATACGATCAGGGCGGCTCCAAGCTACGGCTGGATTACAGTGGTGAGAATTTGTATGAGATCGAGAACAAGACCGGCCTGCTGTGCGCCGATGTGGCAGATGACGGCAAGGTGGTCTACGCCACTCAGTCTGCTGATAAGCGCAGCGATATTCAGGTGATCACCAAGACCCGGGCGGATAAGATGAAATACAGCCTGTCCTACGGCTTTGTGACCAACATTGCCATTCGGGACAACGGCAGTCAAGTTGCTTTTGTAGCCATGAACAGTAAGGATGCACGCTTGCAGCCAAAGCTCTATTTGATGCGTGTAAAGGACACGGAGCCTTATGCCAGCTTTGACCTGCCCGGCACCCAGGTGCTGGACATAGCCTATCGGGGCAGCAGCCTGTATGTGGTGGGCAGCAGCTTTGTCAGCGTGGTAAACGGAGATAAGCTGGGGACGGTGCTGAAAAACGGCGAAGTGCAAACAGTGGCCTATGATTATAGCGCCAGCGGCGATTTGGTGGTGGCGTACAGCTCTTATAGCAATGCCACGCAAAATACCGTAGCGCGGATCACCGCCGGAGGTAAGGTGCAAAAGCCCTTTACCGTGCAGGGTGCGATCAAGGATCTTTCTGCCTCCGGCAGTCGGGTAGCCGTGCTTTTTGCCGATAAAATCAGAATTTATAAGCTGTCAGACGGCAGTGTAGTACATACGGCGGATTGTACGGACGCAGTCCGGTCCATCACCATGATGTCCTCCAATGTGTTTGTGCAGCGCCAGTCTGTGATTGAGAAAGAAGAGACCAAGTCTTGAGTATTTTGGATTATATATTGATCGCCCTGGTGGTACTTATGGCGGTATGGGGCTTTCGACGGGGGCTGCTGTCCGGTTTGATCGGCACAGCCAAGTACGCTGTTGGCGTGCCGGTGTCCCTGTTCGTCAGCCATCAGTATTACCAAGCGGTGTATGACAAGCTGGTAGAGCCAAAGGCCCTTGCCAAGGTGCAGGAGAAAATCGCCGGTGCCTCCGGCGTGGACACCTTTATGGCTGCCTTGCAGGAGAAAATGCAGGCTCTCCCCCAGGCGTTGCAAGGGGATTTTGACTTCGCCGCGCTGAAAAAAGGCAGTGCCAAAACTGCTGCAGATTTTGTAATGCAGCAGTTGGTGGAACCGGCGGCTTGCCTACTGGTAAAAATCGCATTATTTTTATTATCGTTCATAATTATTGCCTTGATTTGTTGGCTGCTTTCCGCTATGCTAAGAAAGAAGCAGGGCAAAAACACGGTATTTACCCGGACCAACAGCCTTTTGGGCGGTGCCTTTGGGCTGGTTAAAGGGTGTCTGTTTTTGGTGCTGGTCAGCGGCGTTTGGGCGTACCTGGCCGGTAACAACTGGCTGCCGAAAGATAACGGCGTATATGCATTCTTTGCAGACAGCACCATTTTAGAATATATGGAAACTTTGCTTCCCACACTATAGGAGGACCTGTTATGTCTACATTAAAAGAAAATGTGCACGACCTGTTTGACGGCTGGAATACCATTCCCAACTGGCTGTCCTTTATCCGCATTGCACTGATCCCGGTGTTTGCTGTGCTGTTTGTTCAGGGGCATCAACTGGTGGCGGTGATCGTGATGATTTGCGCTGCGTTAACCGACCTGTTCGACGGCAAGATTGCCCGCAAGTTTAAACAAGTGAGCAATCTGGGGAAGATCTTAGACCCCATTGCGGATAAGCTGTCCCAAATGGCGATTGTAATCGTGCTATTGTACACCTACTGGGAGAACCCCATTAAGTATCTGTTTTTCTTCTTTATTGTGAAAGAGGTGCTGATGTTGCTGGGCGGCGCGCTGCTGCTTTCCAAGGGTATGCGCCCCACCGCAGCAGAGATCTGGGGCAAGGTAGCCACCAATGTGTTTTACATTGCTATGATTATTATTTTAGCCTTTGGCGAGAACGGCGCTTTGTGTGATGTAACCCACTTTACGCTGCCGTCCGTGGTGACCTGGGTGCTGGTGGCACTGTCCGCCGTGTCTGCCTTGGTATCTCTCCTTGGCTATGTGCCGGGATTTTTGAAGCAGCTGAAAGAGAACAAGGCTCAAAACACTGCCAAATAAGCAATATTCATCAGGAGATCGATTTATGAAACAACAGATGTGTGCCCGCTGCGGTGAACGCCCGGCGGTGATCTATATTCAAAAAATGGAGGGCGATGAGGTAAAGCCGGAGGGGCTTTGTATTCAGTGCGCCCGGGAGCTGAATATCGGCTCTATTAACCAGATGATTGACAAGCTGGGCATCTCTGACGAAGAACTGGAGCAGGCGTCTGAGCAGATGAGCCAGTTTATGGAGAATATGGGCGATTTTAACTTTGGCGATATGAGCGGGATGTTCAACTCGGAGAATATGGATGGCGCCCAGACCATGCCCTTTGCCAATCTTTTTGGCAACGCCGGCGAACTGGCTGTGGATGAGAATGAAAGCGGTCAAAAGCAGGGCAAGAAGCGTGGAAAAAAAGGCAACAAACGCCAAAAAGACGACGGCAAAAAGTACCTAAACACCTACTGCACCAACCTGACCGGCAAAGCCCGGGACGGCAAGCTGGACGCCATTATCGGCAGAGAGCAGGAGATCTCCCGCACGGTACAAATCCTGTGCCGCCGTACCAAGAACAATCCTTGTCTGATCGGCGAGCCGGGCGTGGGTAAGACTGCCATTGCCGAGGGACTGGCCATTCGCATTGCTAAGGGGCAGGTGCCTGCGCGCCTGGCAGACAAAGAGATCTATTTGCTGGACCTGACCGCACTGGTGGCCGGCACCCAGTTCCGTGGCCAGTTCGAGGGCCGGATCAAGGGTCTGGTGGACGAGGTGAAGGCCCAGGGCAATATTATTCTGTTTATTGACGAGGTGCACAATTTGGTGGGCACCGGCGACAGTGAGGGCACCATGAACGCGGCAAATATCCTGAAGCCTGCGCTCTCTCGCGGCGAAATTCAGGTGATCGGCGCTACCACCTTTACCGAGTATCGTAAGTTTATAGAGAAGGATGCCGCCCTGGAGCGCCGGTTCCAGCCGGTGAAGATCGAGGAGCCATCTGTGGAGGATGCCTACAAAATGCTGCTGGGCATTAAGGGCTACTACGAGCAGTACCATAAGGTGCAAATTTCCGACACCTTGGTCTATAAAGCGGTGCTCATGAGCGAGCGGTATGTAACAGACCGTTACCTGCCGGATAAAGCCATTGACTTGTTGGATGAAAGCTGCACCTGCGCCAATTTGCGCAACCCGGCTATCAGCAAGGCGCAGATTCTGGAAGGCAAAAAACGAAATTTACAGGAGAATATTGAAAATCTGTCTGAACCCACAGAGGAGGACCAGCAGATCGACTATGAGCTGATCTCCAAACTGAAAACCGAAGTAATGGCCATTGACGAAAAGCTGCCTGCTTTGCAGGAAAAGGCTAAAGACAATCAGGTGCTGGAGGCGGATATTGCCAGCGCGATCTCCATGTGGACAGGGATCCCTGCTGCAAAAATCGAGCAGGGGGATATTCAAAAACTGGCCGGTTTGGAGCCGGCGCTGAAAGCCCATATCATCGGCCAAGATGAAGCAATTGAAAAGGTTGCCGCAGCCGTGCGCCGAGGTCGCGTACAAATCAGTCCCCGCAAGCGGCCCCAGTCCTTTATTTTTGTGGGTCCCACCGGCGTAGGCAAGACAGAGCTGGTGAAGCAGTTGGCCGCCTATATGTTTGACACCCCGGACGCCCTGATCCGCCTGGATATGAGCGAGTATATGGAGAAGTTTTCTGTCTCTCGTATCATCGGCTCGCCTCCCGGCTATGTGGGCTATGACGACGCCGGGCAGTTGACGGAGAGAGTACGGCGCAAGCCTTACAGCGTGATTCTGTTTGACGAGATTGAAAAGGCCCATAAAGATGTGCTGAACATTTTGCTGCAAATTCTGGACGAGGGTCGGATCACAGATGCACAGGGTCGCACGGTGAATTTTGAAAATACCATTATTGTGATGACCTCTAATGCCGGATCGACCGACGCTGCCACTGTGGGCTTTGGCAAGTCCCAGGGAGAAATGAACCGAGATGTGACCATGAAAGCCCTGGAGCGCTTTCTGCGTCCGGAATTCCTGGGTCGTGTGGACGAGGTGATCGTCTTTAACAAGCTGACTTTTGAGAATTTCCAGCGGGTCGCCCGCTTGATGGTGGATGAACTGGTGCCCGGTATGCAGGACAAGGGCATTACCCTGACCTATGACGACAGTGTGCCGGTGTATTTGGCAAAGATCGCCTATGGCTCCAAGAAGAACGCCCGCGGTTTGCGTGACGCGGTGCGCCGCCAGGTGGAGGATCAGCTGGCAAGTGCATTGGTGTTCCATCAGGATCAGGACATACAGGCAATTGCATTGACTGCAGGTGACGACGGCGTGCAGCTGCAAATCAATCCGTAAATGGAAACGGTAAGAGCAGAGAGTGTGACTTTCTGCTCTTTTTATATTGACAGGCAACCCACAGGGTTGTATCATTAAAACATAGAACATTTGTAGGAAATGGTGATATAGCATGAACAAAGAACGATTGGTGAAGACATTTACGGATCTGGTAGCACTGGACAGCCCTTCCTTTGACGAGCAGGCGGTTTGCCGTTACATTAAGGAACGATTGACGGCGCTGGGCGTGCAGGTGGCAGAAGACGACTCCGCTGCTGCCACCGGCAGTACCTGCGGCAACTTGCTGGCAACCATTCCCGGTGATCCGTCGCTGGAGCCGGTGCTCTTTGCTGCCCACATGGACACGGTGGAGCCGTCCCGGGGCAAGCAGGCGGTCACGGACGAGAACGGTCGCATTACCTCCTGTGGTGATACGGTATTAGGTGCTGATGATTTTGCCGGTGTATCGGCAATCTTAGAGGGTGTGGCTTCTCTGTTAGAGAGCGGTGCGACCCATCCGACGCTGGAACTGCTGTTCACCACCGGGGAGGAGCATTTTTGTGTGGGTGCCAAGGCATTTGATGCACAGCGTCTGCAGTCCAAGACGGCGTATGTGATGGATTTGTCCGGTCCGGTTGGGGAATGTGCTGTGGCAGCGCCTACGCTGATTACTTTTTCAGCAGAGGTAGTGGGCAAGGCAGCCCACGCCGGCTTTGCGCCGGAGGACGGCGTGCACGCCATTCAGGTGGCTGCTGCTGCAGTTGCCAATCTTCCCAGTGGGCGATGGGGCGATGTGACGGTAAATGTGGGCACCATATCCGGCGGTCGCGCCACCAACATTGTGCCGGATAGTTGCACCGTCACCGGCGAAATTCGTGCCTTGTGCCATCAGGACGCCCTGGATCGACTCAACGAGATTCACAGCGAGTTTGTGGAGCAGGCACAGGCGGTGGACGCCAGACTTAATTTTAACCATACTATACATATTACCGGTTATCGAGTAGACACGGACGCACCTGTTGCCCAGCGGTTCAAACGGGCCTGCGAAGCTGTGGGCGTTGCGCCTCGATTTACGGACACTTACGGCGGCAGTGACTGTAATATCCTGTCCGCACACGGCATACAGGGTTTGGTGGTGGCTACGGCTATGAATAACTGCCACGCTGTGAGCGAATACACCAGTGTGGAGGAACTGTGCAAGGCAGCCCGGCTGGCGCAGGCATTAATGGAGAAGCAAGACTGATGAAGAGCCCTTTGCGTATAATCGCATTTTGCCCCAGTCTATGCGCAAGGGAGAGGCGCAGACCTTGTATGCCTTTGCAGAGCAGGAGGACAAGGTTCCGGTGGATCAGCTGCTGCATATCGTCAGCCGTGACGAGGGCAACCTGGCGCTGGTGATAATTATATAAATAGAAATAAAAAAGGAGACTCGCAGGAGTCTCCTTTTTTCTGCTTTTAGATAGAATGTTTGCCCTGTCTATTGCAAGGGGCAAAGTCTTATGCTATAATAAAATTGTAAATTCACACACTTTTTAATGATTTTAGAAGGAGAGAAATGATGAAAAAGACTTTGTCCGTATGCCTGGCATTGCTAATGCTGCTTAGCTGCTTTGCCGTGCCTACCACCGCCTTTGCTGCAGCGCCCAAAAAACCAACGGTGTCCTCCGTCAGCGCCGGTGCAGCTGCCTTTACCGTTAAATGGAAGAAGGTCAGCGGCGTGACCGGATACCAGGTGCAATACAGCACCTCTTCCAAATTTACTTCCAAAACCAGCAAAACCGCTACGGCCAAGAAAGATAAGACTACTGCCAAGACGGTCAGCGGTCTGAAAAGCAAAACCAAGTATTATGTGCGTGTGCGCACCTATAAAACCAGCGGTAAAAAGAAAAAGTACAGCAGTTGGAGCAGTGCCAAATCCGTTACCACCAAGGTGGCGAAAGTGAACTTTAAGTCTGTTTCCGCGGAGCGTTTAGGTTTTACTGCCAAATGGAGTAAGGCGCCTTCTGTTTCCGGATACCGGGTGCAGTACAGCACCTCTTCTAAATTTGACAAAAAGGTGACCAAAGCGCTGAAAGTCACCAACGGCAACGCCACCTCTGCCACCATCACCGGCCTGAAAGGCGGCAAAAAGTATTATGTGCGGGTACAGGCTTATGTGAATCAGGGTAAGAAGTCTTATTCCGGTGCGTACAGCGCAGCCAAGAAGGTTACCACCGCCAAGGATCCGTTTAAGAAGGGCAAGTACGCCGGTGTGCAGCTGAACACCACCGCGGACGCAGTACGGTACTATGTAAAGGCCTACAATGCCACCAAGAAAGAGACCGCCAAGTATAAGGATCTGGAAACGGAAGAGATCTATATCTGTTATAAAATGCTGGGTTGTCAGGAAATGTTTGTCACCAATACCCGCATTAACGGCAGTAAAAATAGTTTTTTTGACAGCTATTTTGAAAGTCTGCTGACGGATCTGACTATGCCTACCGGGCTGCCGCCCAGCACTTCTGTGAATAAGTCAGCGGATACGGACCTGAACGGTAAGTCTCTGATTACCTCCCGCCTGAGAGACACGGATGTCGCCAGCCTAAGCATTAAGGACAATAAAAACGGCACCGTTACCTTGACGATAAAGCCCAAGGCAGTGCAAATGAGCTCTCCCGGTGCAGATCCCCAGGGGCGGTTTTTTACCACTGCAGGCCCAATGTATGACGCCATAGACCAGGTAATTAAGGAGAACGGTGGCAAATGGACCACCGGTAACGCCAAAAAGAATGTGACCATGAATTACACCGGCGGCATCGGCACCATAACCATCAATACTTCCACCGGCAAGATCAGCAAAGCCATGTACAAAATGATCGTCAAAGCTGAGATCCGCAATATAACCCTCTCCGGACAAAAGTTTAAGAGCATTGCTATGGATTGTTCTAAGGTAGATACTTTCCCGGCCACCGGCAGTAACTTTGCCGATTGGGGGATCGCGTTGGTTTAATCGCAAATCACTAAAAAAAGCCACTGTCTGTAACAGACGGTGGCTTTTTTGCGCTGATTCGGCTTACTTATTTTCTTGCTTTTGCGGGTCTGTACTGACGGAGTTCGCATAAATCCTGTGCATGCGCGCATCGTCAAAGTGTTCGTCCAGATAGCACTCAAAAGCATTACGAGGCGCTGCGCCTTTGTCCCTTTGGTCCATACGCAGTGAAGCGGAGGCGGACAGAATGGCGTCAAAAATAAAAAAGATGATAAATGCCCAAGTGAGCACTTTTCCCAGTTCTATAGGTAGTTTACCAATCACCTTAGCCATAGGCGGGTAGATCAGCTTGATCCACGCAATCCCCAGTATACCCCAAAAGACGGAGTACAGTAGGCACACTCGACCATTGATATTCAGCGGTACATTGCTGTAATCCCAGGCAACGGAACCGAACACCAGCTCTTGCCCCAGAGAACAGATATATTCCGTAACCGTGCCTACCACAAAAGACACCAGAAAGATCTTCCACCACGGAGAATTGCGAAATTTATATAGCGCCATGGTAAGTACCACTGCACCCATACCATAGGCCACAGAAAGGGGACCGTACACCAAAGACTGTCGGCTTTCAATGTATCCGTGGCGTATGTAGCACCACAAGGTCTCTACTAAAAAGCCCACCACACAGGAGATCAAAAACACCCATACCAGTTTGCTAAAGCACAGACCGGGGGCAAAGGGTCGCCTTTCTTTTTTGTTTTCATTTTGTTCGTTCGACATAAAAATACACCTCTTCAAAAAGCTTACCAACTTTCTGGAGAGATGTAAATAGGCATTGTATACGAACTGTCTAACGATGCTATACAAATAGTTAATATTATAAATCCAGCTCCGCCCACACCTGGTGCAGCAGAGCAGCACCTTGATTTTTGCCGGCAATGGCTTGCAACGCAGCCGCGGAATGGGTCCGATTGCGAAACAGACCGCGAAAAAATCGGTGTAGGTATGCAAAGGGAAGCAGACAGGGCTGCCGGATCAAATAAGGGAACTGGTAGGCCATATAATCCGCTTTTGGGAAGCAGTAGCGAAACAATGCGAGGAAACGGGTAAAGGGCGTTTTGCTGCCATCTGCGGCCTTTTGCCGGGCCAGGAATACGGCGCCGGTGTTGCCGTTGCCGTGACCGAACACGCCGCCGCCTAAAATCACGGCAGCGAACTTCTCTACCGTGTCCGTATCCAATGCCGGCACCGAACAGGGCAGGGGCGTATCCAGCCACTGCTTACACAGGGCAAGGATACAGCCAAAAGAACGCTCCAGCCCGCTGCGCTCGGCCAATTCCAGTACCTGTGGCGCAAGCGTCGGATCCTTGCGAAGGAGCAAGTCTGTGTCCAGCAGCATACGAACGCCAGCACCGCCGGTTTTGATGTGGTGCAGCAGGTGCAGCACGGTGTAATAAACGGCATATACCGGTTGCAGCACCCAGATATTTTTGGATTTATTGTATGCCACTTCCGGTGCAAAAGGGTTCGCCAGCAGTGCCCGAGAGCCATCGTTAATGCTTTCCAACCGTGTGTGCAGTTCAAATTCAAACCCATGCAGGGTGAGCATCACCACATCGTCGTGGGTCACTTTTTTGGCAAAGCCACGCTGTTCCAAAGTCCGTACCGCTTCTCGCAGGTGCTCTGGAGTCAGCACAATGTCCGTATCGCCGCAGGTGCGCAAGGAGGGATCCGGATAGGCTGCCGCAGTGCAGGCACCTTTCACCGTTAAGTAGGGGATGTGGGCGTCCGTTAGTGTTTGCTCCATCACCTGCACGGCCACCATACGCTTTTCGTAAGTCATTAGGGTTTGACCCATCCCTTGGCGAAAGGCCACTGCAAGGGCTTTTGGAGGGCGATGATCGGTAGGAAGATCTGCCAAGATACAGCCCACAAGGCCGGTCACATTATGACTTTGCGCCAAGTTATACAGTGCCTGCCAGTCTACGTTGGGAAGGGCTTTTAATTTTTGTCCGCAAACATAATCCCGCAGCAGAGAGAGAAAGACCTGTTCTGTCTGGTTCATACCGTCCTCCAAAAAGAATAAGTCCCTATTCCGCAGAATAGGGACAAGAATTAGTGAATCATTTGGCTCATGTCGTACAGCCCGGCGTCTTTTCCGCACATAAAGACGGCGGCGTTCACAGCGCCTACGGCAAAGATCTCTTTGCTTCGTGCAGAGTGTGACAAAGTAATAATCTCGTCCCGACCGGCAAAGATGATCTCATGCTCGCCTACAATGGTGCCGCCTCGCACAGCATGAATGCCGATCTCGTCCCGGGTGCGCTTTTCGCGCTTGGCGTGCCGGTCATATTCGTACTTCATGGGGTGATCTATCTCCTTGCACATGGCATCTGCCAGCATCAATGCTGTGCCGCTGGGAGCGTCGATCTTCTGATTATGGTGCTTCTCCACAATCTCAATGTCAAAGTCCGGTCCCAGTACATTGACCGCTTTTTGTGCTAAGGTCGCCAGCAGGTTAATGCCCATACTCATATTATAAGTGAAGAAGATGGGGCACTTTTCAGCTGCGGCTTCAATCTTGGCCTTTTGCTCCGCCGTGTAGCCGGTGGTGGCGATTACCAAGGGCATAGACTTAGCGGCGGAATAGGTCAGCAGATCGTCTAAGAGGGCAGGGTTGGAGAAGTCGATAATCACATCCGCTTCTTCCTGTACCTCTGCAATTGTTTTATAGATAGGGAAGTCGGCCGCCTGGGTGTTAAAATCCACACCGGCTACTACCGTGCAGTCCTCCCGACCGGCTACAACGCTGCGGATCACATGACCCATTTTGCCGTTGGCGCCGGTAATAATAATTCTTGTCATAGCTTTGAACTTCCTGTGCTTTTTATTTGATCAGGCCATACTTCTCCAGCGTTGCCTGCATCTTCTGCTGATTGGCCTCGCTCAAGGGCACCAGCGGCATACGGCAGGGACCGGCTGCGTAACCGATGCGGTTCACAGCGTCCTTAACCGGAATGGGATTCACATCGCAGAACAGGGTCTTTGCCAGCTCAAAATAGTGATCCATCAGCGCCTTGGAGCCGTCCACATCGCCGTCCAGGTATTTAGCCACAATGTTGTGGGTTTCCTGGGGGCATACATTAGACAGTACGCTGATTACACCCTTACCGCCGCGCTCCAGAATGTCTACAATCTGGTCGTCATTGCCGCTCCAAATGTTCAGCGCGTCGCCGCACAGCTCGTGCACCTTAGCCACTTGATCCAGATTGCCGGATGCCTCTTTAATTCCGTTAATGCGGGGCAGCTTGGACAGCTCCAGCGCCGTCTCCGGCAACAGGTTCAGCCCGGTGCGTGACGGCACATTATAAAGAACAATGGGCTTATCCGTTGCATCGTGAATCGCAGTATAGTGGGCGATCAGACCGGCCTGGCTGGTCTTGTTGTAGTAGGGGGTCACCAGAAGCAGAGCGTCTGCGCCGTATTCGCAGGCTTCCTTGCTCATTTCAATGGCGCTGGCGGTGGAGTTGGAGCCTGTACCGGCGATCACCGGTACACGACCGTTCACATACTCGATGCACCACTTGATGCACTCCAGGTGCTCGTCAACATCCAGGGTAGAACTTTCGCCGGTGGTGCCGCAGATTACGATGGCGTCTGTACCGTTGTCAATCTGCCAGTCCACAAACCGGGCAAACTCGTCATAATTTACGCTGCCGTCCTCATGCATAGGGGTAATAATGGCAACGGCTGCGCCTGTAAAGATAGGATCCTTCTTCATATCAAAAATCTCCTTTTCGCTGTGTTATCAGTCCATATAACCCTCGGCTGCCAGCAATTCGGCCAGCAGCACCGCGCCGCCGGCAGCGCCGCGCAGGGTGTTGTGGGACAGACATACAAACTTGTAATCATACTGTGTATCCGGGCGCAGACGACCGATGGATACGGCCATACCGTGCTCCAGCTCACGCTCGCTGTGAATCTGCGGGCGGTCCGGCTCGGTAAAGTAGTGCAGGAACTGTTTGGGCGCGCTGGGCAGCTTCAACTCCTGGGCGCGACCTGCGTAGTTCTTCCACACCTCAATAATCTCTTCCTCAGAGGGTTTCTCACCCTCAAAGTCCATAAATACGGCGCCCAAGTGACCGTTGGTCACCGGCACGCGAATGCACTGCGCAGTAAAGGCCGGTGCATCGGCAGACACGATCTGGTCGCCCTCAATGTGACCCATCAGCTTCAGCGGCTCTTTCTCGCTCTTTTCTTCCTCGCCGCCGATGTAAGGAATCACATTGTCGATCATCTCCGGCCAGCGCTCAAAGGTCTTGCCTGCACCGCTGATGGCCTGGTAGGTGCACACCAGCACACGCTTAATGCCGTACTTCTGGTGCAGGGGGAAGATGGCGGGCACATAGCTCTGCAAAGAACAGTTGGACTTTACAGCGATAAAGCCGCGCTTGGTGCCCAGGCGTTTACGCTGGGCGGGAATAATATCAATATGCTGGGGATTCAGCTCCGGTACCACCATGGGCACATCCGGAGTGAACCGGTTGGCAGAGTTGTTAGATACCACCGGGCACTCGTGCTTGGCATACTGCTCCTCCAGCGCGCGGATCTCATCCTTTTTCATATCCACGGCGCAGAACACAAAGTCTACCATAGAGGTGATCTTTTCTATATCTGCCTGGGCGTCATACACCGGCAGGTCCGCCATGTTGGCGGGAATGGGTTTATCCATGCACCATCTGCTGCCCAGTGCCTCTTTGTAAGGTTTACCAGCAGAGCGTGCAGAGGCTGCCAGGCACACCACTTCAAACCAGGGGTGATTCTCCAGCAGCAGGGCGAAGCGCTGACCGACCATACCGGTTGCGCCGACGATACCGACTTTGTACTTTTTGTTCATTGTGACTCTCCTTAAAAAAATGCCTTGTAAAACGCAGCATTTTGCAATATAATATCTTACAGCGTCTGCGGTGGGTAAATACCGCTTGCTTTTAGATATAATATCACTTACTCTATATATATGTCAAATACTTTTGTGGAGATAATTATGAAAACTTCTGATTTTTATTACGATTTGCCTCAAGAACGGATCGCGCAGACCCCGGCGGAGCCGCGAAACAGCTCGCGCCTGATGATCTTGCACAAGGACAGCGGCGAACTGGAGCATCGGATCTTTAAGGATCTGCCGGAATATCTGCGCCCCGGTGACTGTCTGATCCTCAACGATACCCGTGTCATTCCCGCCCGTATCTACGGCGTTAAGGAACAAACCGGTGCGGTGGTGGAATTCCTGCTGCTGACTCAAAAGGAAAATAATGTATGGGAGTGTCTGTGCAAGCCTGGCAAGCGCGCCAAGGTGGGCACCCGCTTTAACTTTGGCGAAGGCAAACTCTACGGCACGGTCATTGAGATACAAGAGGACGGCAACCGGTTGGTGCAATTCGACTGCCAGGGGAATATTTATGCGGTGCTGGACCAGATCGGTCAAATGCCGCTGCCGCCGTATATTAAGGAAAAGCTACAAGATAAAGAGCGGTACCAAACGGTGTACAGCCGGGAGTTAGGTTCCGCTGCGGCGCCTACCGCCGGACTGCACTTTACCCCACAAATGCTAAAGGACATTCAGGCCATGGGCGTCAACATCGGCTATGTGACATTGCATGTTGGGCTGGGTACTTTCCGCCCGGTTAAGGTGGAAGATGTAACCAAGCACAAAATGCACACGGAGCACTACCACATGCCGGCAGAGACGGCGGAGCTGATCAACCGTACCAAGGCAAACGGCGGTCGGGTGATTGCTGTGGGTACCACCTCCTGCCGCACCATTGAGTCTGTGGCAACCAAGAATGGCTGTATTTGCGAGGATGACGATAACACCAGCATTTTTATTTATCCCGGGTATGAATTCAAGTGCATGGATGCACTGATCACCAACTTTCACCTGCCGGAGAGCACGCTGATCATGCTGGTTAGTGCTTTTGCCGGATTTGACCACATTATGTACGCTTACAATACCGCCGTGGCGGAGAAGTACCGCTTCTTCTCCTTTGGCGACGCAATGTTTATCTGCTGACGGAGAGAAAGTATGGCAAAATATACCTTATTAAAAAAAGAAGGCAATGCCCGCCGCGGCACCTTTGAAACGGTGCACGGCACGGTACAGACGCCGGCGTTTATGAATGTAGCTACCGCTGCGGCTATTAAAGGCGGTCTGTCTACCGAGGATCTGGAGCATATCGGTTGTCAGGTCATGCTGTGCAACACCTATCATCTGCATGTGCGCCCCGGGGACGATCTGGTGGCGGACATGGGCGGTCTGCACCGCTTTACAGACTGGAAGCGGCCGATTTTAACAGACAGCGGCGGGTTCCAAGTATTCAGTCTGGCTAAGTTGAACCAGATCAAAGAAGAGGGAGTCACCTTCCATTCCCATGTAAACGGCAAGAAAATCTTTATGGGTCCGGAGGAGAGCATGCAGATCCAGTCCCATCTGGCATCTACGATCGCTATGGCTTTTGACGAGTGCGTGGAAAACCCGGCCACTTACAACTACGCAAAGCAGTCCTGCGCGCGCACGCTGCGCTGGCTAGAGCGCTGCAAGGCAGAGATGGAGCGATTGAACGCCTTGCCGGACACCATTAACAAAAACCAGCTGCTGTTTGGGATCAACCAAGGCTGCACTTACGACGATCTGCGTGTATGGCACATGCAGGAGATCGCTAAACTGGACTGCGACGGCTACGCCATCGGCGGTCTGGCAGTAGGGGAGCCTGCCGAGGATATGTACCGCATTATCAGCGCCGTAGAGCCGTATATGCCGGCGGACAAACCCCGGTATTTAATGGGCGTCGGCACGCCCGGCAACATTTTAGAGGGCGTCAGCCGCGGCGTAGACCTGTTTGACTGCGTTATGCCTTCTCGTAACGCTCGCCACGGCCATCTGTTTACCAAGGACGGCATTATCAATTTGAACAATGCCAAGTATGCCCGGGACGACAAGCCGATTGATCCCAAGTGCGATTGCCCGGTGTGCCGCCGGTACAGTCGGGGTTACATTCGCCATCTGCTCAAGGCAGGGGAGATGCTTGGTATGCGCCTGGCAGTGATGCACAATTTGTATTTCTACAACAATTTAATGGTAGAAATCAGACAAGCGTTGGATAACGGTAGCTTTGCACAGTACAAATCTGAATATTGTGTGAAATTGGATACCAGAATATAGAAAAGGACTTGCAATTCGGTTAAAACTTTAATATAATAGTCGTACTATGTTCAGGAGGAATTAAAATGAACTTTATTTTGTTACAGGCCGCAGCCGGCGCCAGCGCTTCCGGTAAGGGCGGCGCCAGCCAGTACAGCTTTATCATCTTGATGCTGGTGATGGTGGTACTGATGTACTTTACCATGATCCGTCCCCAGAAAAAGCGCCAGAAGGAAGAGCAGGAAATGCGTTCTTCTTTGGAGATTGGCGATGAGATCATCACCATCGGCGGTATTGTGGGTAAAGTGGTCACCATTCGCGAAGAGGACCTGATCATTGAGACCGGTGCTGATCGCAACAAAATGCGGATCCAGCGCTGGGCTGTGAATACCAACAAGACCAAAGCCGAGCAGCACCAGAAAGAAGTGGAAGCTGCCAGAGAAGCTGCCAAGAATAAGAAGAACAAAAAGAATAAGGACGACGCTTTGACTGAGAAATCCGACACCGCTAAAGAGGCAGAGGAAAAAATCGAGAAATAAGCACACTTAAAAAAGGGACTGCTCTATGAGCAGTCCTTTTTTCGTTCTACTTTTTACTTGCGGCGCATACGGTATAGCGAGGGTGATGGTATGCCAAAAATTCAGATAGGCAAAACAAAAACCGTATTGCTGCTTTATCTGCTTCGTGTCACGGCGGCCACCGTGTGCTGCTTTGGTGCTTGCTGCGCCGTAGGGGCACTGGCGGTGTATAAACTGGATCTGGACTTTAAGCTGATCGCGTATATCTGTGCGGGGATCGACTTTCTCTGTGCCTTTCTCATTGCAAAATGGGCGCTTCGCGGGGTGAAAAACAGCCGCTTGCCATTGGCATTGGCTGCCATTGTGCCTGCCATGGTCCTAATGGTGGTACACTACTGTATGGCACCTTCCGGCGCCGGTTTATTGGTACTGCGCCTGCTGGGTATGCCGGTGTGCGCTGCGATTGCAGCCGTTAGCAACAAGCGGGTGCACTTATGAGCGAGCCTCGGGAGAAGCGGGACCTGGCGGCGGCGTTTTCGGATGAGCTGCGCGCATTTCGCTGGGAGACCCATAGAACTTACATCTATTCCCTGGTATTTTACACCTGCGGGTTAGCGCTGGGCAGCGTACTGTACCGTCAAATTCGCTCCGACACAGTCAACGCGCTGCTGAGAGTAGGGGAGAACCGCTTTTTACAGCTGTTTCTCAATGATTTTTGCTTGTATTTCAGTATATTTTTGGTAACGGTCTTTTTAGGCTTTTGTATGATCGGCTTTCCGTTGATCCATTTTGTGCCCATGACTTGCGGCTTTGCTTTTGGTATGCAGGTGTGCTACTATTATATGACTTTTCGGCTGAAGGGCGTGCTGTTTTGCGTGCTGATGGTGATTCCGGCGGCCTCTATTTTGCTGACGGTGGTCATGCTCACCATTAAAATCAGTACCGATATGTCCAAGTCCATCTTTCACCTGTCCGTCAAGCGAGACGGTGCAACAGGGGAGTCCCCCGCTGAAATTCAGGTGCGGGATTATTTAAAAAAATACCTGATTTCCGCCGCTTTCGTGGCGCTGGCCGCCTTATGTAATGCCGGGTTGACCAGTTTGTTTAGTTCTGTGATCTCGATTTAAGCCCATCGAGATCAGCAAGGGGATTGGCGTCAATGGCGGCCTTGGCTGCGTCGTCGCTGATGTGGGTATAGATTTCCGTAGTACCCAGGTTTTCATGGCCCAGGATCTCTTTAAGTAGCAGCAGATCCACATGGCCATTTTGGTACATCAGCGTGGCCGCCGTATGGCGCAGCTTATGCACGGACAGGCCTCGATCGCCCAGCCCGGCCTTATCCAAATAAGCGTACACCATGTGTTGTACTGTCTTTGGGCTGATCCGTTGGTTGCGGCTGCTGAGAAATAAAGCTTTGTCCTTTACACCGTCGTGCGGCCGCACCCGCATATAGGCGGAAACGGCGGCTTTACAGGCATCGTTTAAGTACACAGTGCGCTCCTTGTTGCCTTTACCGGTGATCACCAATGTATCGTTTGATTTTATATCATTATAATCAATGGACACCAACTCGCTCAGTCGCATACCGCAGTTCAGAAGTAAGGTCAAAATGGCGTAATCCCGCTCTTTGTGTTTGCCGTCTACAACGGATAATAAGTGGCGTGCTTCTTCCAAGGTCATGTACTTTGGAAGGGCTTTTTTTGTTTTCGGCGCGTCCAGCACTTTCATTGGATTTTCCTCCAGCAAGTGCCGGTTGTCCGTTAAATAGATAAAAAAGCGCCGTATGGCGATCACACGCCGCGCACGGGTGGCTTCCGCGTTGCCGCGTTGATTCTTGCAGTAGATTAAGAACTGGTAGGCGTCGCTCAGTGTAATGGTCTTGATAAAGTCCATATTGATTTGCCGTAGATCCATTTGATCGTCCGGCGTGTCAGGCGGATACAGATTTTTTTCCTTGGCAAGGTAGCGAAAGAAGGTGCGCAAATCCGACGCATATTCGATCACCGATAATTCGCTATGACCTTTGATGGCCTCCAAATACAACAGATAGTCCTGTACGGGCATGGGTAATTTCCCAAATTCCGCTTTTTTCACTGTTTCAACTCCCCTGTATTATACAAAATATTTATTTTGTATAATTATAGCAAATTCAAAAGCAAAATGCAAGCCCCTGTTCTGAACAATATAAAAATCGCAAAAGGTACCACATCAGTCCCTTTTGCGATTATCTTTTTTGAGTATGAATCTTCCGCCATCGACTGACCTTTCAAATGGAAAAGCGCTTGTTCTATTGCATAAGGAGTTTATATGCTGTTTTCTGTTTAGAACAAATTCTTTACGGCAGATATTCTTTTAGTGTCTGTATCTGCGGATCATCGGTTATAAAGCGGTTTTCTTTCAGTTCTCCCTCCAGGAGCAAAGTGTTTACTCGCTTGCTATTGCGCACCTGCACACCATCATCGTCAATGGCAAGAATGTTTTGTAGACCGCCCAGTTCCTGTACCAGTGGGCGCAGATCTTTCGGCAGCCAAACGCAGCTGTGTTCCGCAATGCCGTAGCGTACCACGGTGTACCGGCTGACAAAATATGCCAGCACGCAAAATGTCACGCCCACAAGATACGGCAGTGCGCCGCTGCTGTTGTGCAGGAGAAACTCCACGATTCCCCCATTCTGCAAAAATCCCCAGTGGAGATCCAGCAGCACAGACACCAAATAGCATCCGCCGGTCAGTCCGGCAAAGGCCAGCAGCAAAAACGGACTTTCCAGCGCCAAAAATAAGGTGAAAAGTTCCGTATGGCCGCTGAGTATACACCCGACGGTAAATAACGCCAGAGCGGCTTTGCTCCGTGCCTTACCACAATCTGCCAGCGTGCATGCAAACCCGGGCAGCAAGAACAGTTGCAGCCCTTTGCCGGACAAAAATAGCGCAGTTGCCAAACGATCCGGCTTGGCGGCAAAAATGGTCTTGGCGCCGGTTAAAATCTGCCCGTCCAACCACACGGCACCACCGGCGCTGTGCAGATACACCGACTGTTCAAACGCCGCGGACAGCGGACGCAAAAGCGTATTCACCACGCCAAATACCGTGCCGGCAACAGCGTTATTGTTGCCCAGCTTACCCAGCAGCCACAGCAGTGCGCTTTCGTAATAACCGTGCGTTGCACCCAAGAGACCGGCAAGCGACAGTGCGAGCACCGGTAGCAGCAACATTCCTTGCTTCTCCCCTACTCTGTCTTTGCACAGCACGGCTCCCAGCCCCAACAGGATCGGCCACAGCAATCCCGGCTCGCTGTTTGTAACAGCGGTAAACAAAGCAGTAAACAGGCCGTAACTCAGGGCGCTCCACACCCCGCACTTGGTGCGACTCCCTGGTAGCAAATGATACGGCAACGCAAAGGCAATTAAATAAGGCGCCATTTTTTCCGCCTGTCCGGCAAAGGTTGCAGCTATGCTGCTCCATGGATGATTCCATAAATCCTCGCTGATCTGCAGCAACTGGCAAAGGGCCAATAGGACAGCCACAATGCAGAACGCACCCCATAGAGCTTGCAGCCATCGTCCGCTCTTCTCATAAAATCTCATACCCACAGTATGGTCAAGGAAAAGGCGTTTCATACAAGCAGCCCATAGAAAAAGCCGACCTGAATTCGTTCAAGTCGGCGTTCATCACCACATTCTGCCCTCTGTATGGGGGCAAGTACTGTCTTTCAGTGCTGCGCGAACCTCCACATAGCAGCCGCATTTGCGACACATACCGGCGATCAGCTGGTCACAATGACGGCATTGGCTTAGGCGACTGTTTCGCACAGTCGGACTTGCCAGTTCTTCCGGTGGCACGGTTTCCAAATATGCTTGCACCTGTGTATAGGCCGCTCGTTCCCCTGCCTCATACAGCAGACAACGCTTGCAAAGCTCCTCCATTATTTTTCGTTTATAACGAACTTTACTACACTGCAAGGGGGCAGTTCAGCTACAAAACCATCGGACAGCTTGCGTACACCGTCAAAGGGGCGTACCTGAACCGCGTCCGGATTGGAAAAGTCATTTTTGTCGTGCATATCTCCGGTGAGAATTTCCGCACGTAAGGCAGAAACTTTGGTATCGGCGATCTGACACTTGATCTTGGCCTTTTTGGTGGCGCTGATGTTGGTGACCGTGGCGAAAATGGTGCCGTTCTCGTCCACAGAGGCAGACTCGATCATCTGGGGTGCACTGCACTCCTCGCACTCTACCGTATTGCTGTTGGTCAGGTAGGAGCCGATCAGCGTGTTTTGTTGGTGGTCCTTATACATCTTAAACACATGGTAAGTGGGGGTCAGCACCATCTTGTCCCCTTCGGTTAGGATCACTGCTTGCAGTACATTCACTGTCTGCGCAATATTCGCCATCTGTACCCGGTCGGCGTGCTTGTTGAAAATATTCAAAGTCAGCGCAGCCACCATAGCGTCCCGCATGGTGTTTAGCTGGTACAGAAAGCCCGGATTGGTGCCCGGTTCCACATCAAACCAGGTACCCCACTCGTCTACGATCAGATCCACCCGCTTTTGGGGGTCCAGGGCATTCATAATCTCTGTATGGCGACGAACCAGCTCCTCCATACGGTAGGCCTTGGCCACCGTACGGTCATAATCTTTCAAATTAAACTCTGTTGCAGAGCCTTTGTGATCCCAATTATAGGGTACGGTGTAGTAGTGGAGCGACAGACCGTCCGCCTGGCCGGGCACCTTGCGCATTACCTGCTCCGTCCATTTGAAGTCAAAAGCGTTGGGACCGCAGGCTACACGGTAAATATGCTCCCCGGCAGTATAATCCCGCACATAAGTGTTGTAGCGGCGGAACTCGTCCGCATAGTAATCGCCGTTCATGTGGCCGCCGCAGCCCCAACTCTCGTTGCCAACGCCGAAGTAGCGCAGCTTCCAGGGCTTATCGGCACCATTCTTTTTTCGCAGGTCCGCCATAGGTGATACGCCGTCAAAGGTCATATATTCGACCCACTCGTTCATCTCACGCACGGAGCCGGAGCCTACATTGCCGTTTACATAAGCGTCACACCCCAGCTGGCGGATGAGTTCAAAATACTCGTGGGTGCCAAAGGAGTTGTCCTCCACTACACCGCCCCAGTGGGTGTTGATCATCTTTTTACGATCCTTCTGTTCACCGATACCGTCCGTCCAGTGGTACTCGTCGGCAAAGCAGCCGCCTGGCCACCGCAACACAGGAATGCCCATGTCTTTCAGCGCCGTAACCACATCGGTGCGCATACCGTTTACATTGGGAATTTTAGAGTCTTTGCCTACAAAAATGCCATCATAAATGCAGCGACCTAGATGCTCGCTGAAATGGCCGTAAATGTCCTTGCTGATGGTGGCGATCCGCTGGTTGGGATTGATCAAATACTTTTCCATAACTACCCCCGGAAGTGATAAGATTTTGTTACAAAGGAACGATAGCACACCCCCGCCCGCCTTGTCAATACTAAAGAAACAAATAAGACAGAAATTTGGAATTGACAAGTAAAAAATCTGTGCTATCCTATTGTGTAGGTGATATTATGCATACGGAAAAAATGATGAATTATGTAAAAACGGCCGGTGCAGATGCGTTGTTGCTGCTGGATGAAGCCGATATGCACTATGTGTGCGGCTTTTCCCCCAGCGAGGGCATGATCTTGGTGACGCCGACGGCTGTGTTTCAACTGGTGGACTCTCGCTATACGGAGACCGCCCGGCTCCACGCAGCGGACACCGGCGTGCAGGTGACGGAGATTACCACCGGCTTTTGGGACGAACTGGACGCCCTGCTGGCAAAAATCGACTGCAAGATTTTGCTGTTTGAGGACCGCACCATTGCTTACCGGCAGTACACGCAGCTGCAAGGCATTTTCAGCGGCGAATTGCGCCCTGTCGGCAGCGGTGTGATGGATCTGCGCAATGTAAAAGAGCCGTGGGAGATCGATCTAATGAAAACCGCCAACCGCATTGCGGAAAAGGCGTTTTTAGAGCTGCTCAACGATGTAATGCCCGGCAAAACGGAAAAGGAACTGGCTGCCCGGTTTGACTATCTAATGGCGCTGGGTGGCTCAGATGGCGTCAGTTTTGACACCATTCTCCTAACCGGCGCCCATACCTCCATGCCACACGGTGTGCCGGAGAATCGGGAGGTGCAAAAGGGCGACTTTGTACTGTTTGACTTTGGCGCCACCTACCGGGGCTACCATTCGGATATGACCCGCACAGTGGCCGTGGGCAGCGCCACGGCAGAAATGCAGGCGGCTTATGACCTGGTGCTCCGTGCGCAGCTGGCAGGTATTCAGGCACTGCACGTCGGCGTGCCCTGCAAAGAGGTGTACCAAGCGGCCTACGATGTACTGTCAGCGGAGGATAAGGCGCAATATTTCCGCCACTCCCTGGGGCACGGCGTGGGGCTGGAAATACACGAGGGTTATAACGCCTCGCCCCGCAGCACGGATGTGTACCAAACCGGCAATGTGACCTCTGTGGAGCCAGGCATCTATTTGCCGGACAAATTCGGCATCCGCATTGAAGATGTGCTCTACCTGTCCCCTCACGGCCGAGAGAACTTATCCAATGTGACTAAAAAACTAATCGTGCTGTAAAGCAAAGAAAACCCCGAACCGGAGTGGTTCGGGGACATTTTTTATGTGTTTACAGGGACATTGCCAATTGGTAGGCGGCTTCTGTGGCGTTGTGGATACGGCCGATTTTGTTGCTGTCGCCGATATTGTACACACGGCTGAAGCTGCTTTTAATGCTTTCATACAAGCCGTTCTCCGGGCGCACGCCCAAAGAGAGCACCACCAGATCGCAAGGCACCATGGTTTTGCTACCGGTGTCCACATTTTCCAGTTCAATGCTGTCCTGATGAACAGCCAGCAGTTTTTGCCCCACCATAAAGACAGTGTGTGCCGCCTGTAACTTAGGTAGCGCATCGTCCACATGCTGGAAGTACGCTCCCGGCGCAATGCGGGGCGCCATTTCCACAATAGTCACATGATTGCCTTGGCTTACCAGCAGCTCGGAGGTTTCCAGTCCGGTCATGCCGGAGCCGATCACCGCCACCTGCTTGTCTTTCACTTTCACATTGCCGGTGAGAATGTCCGTCACCGTGCACACATTTTCGCCGCTGAAAGCCTTTGGGTGTACGGCGCTACCGCCGGTGGCGCAGATCACAGCGTAAGGGTCATAAGCGGCAATGATTTCTTCTGTCGCTTCTACCTGGGTGCGGATTTCAGCGCCCGCAGCCTTTGCAAGGGTAGCTAAATCCTCCGTGCACCAGGTCATGCGCTCCTTATGGGGCGGTTTGGCTGCCAACAGTACCTGGCCGCCGGGGGTTTTGGATTTTTCCAGTACGGTCACATCAAATCCACGGCGAGCCAGCAGTTCCGCTGCCGTCAGACCCGCAGGCCCGGCACCGACAATAACCACCTTGCGCCCATTGCCGTTTTGTACCAACATTGTGCGCTCTCGGCCTACAAACGGGTTCACGGAACAATGACCGTGCTCGCCTTTATAGGCACCCTCCATCATACTCTCAAAGCAGTATAGGCAGTTGATACAGTGGCGAATTTCGTTTGCCTTCCCCTGCTCTGCCTTGTCTGCCCAGTAGGGATCGGCAATCAGGGGTCGGCCAAGGCCTACAAAGTCCTGAATACCTTGTGCAAGCTGTTCTTCCGCCTGCTCCGGGGTGCGGATCAAATTGGCAGCTATCACCGGAATGTTCACCACTTCTTTGACCGCTTGGGCCAGGTGCTTGCGCCAGCCGCAAGGGAAAGTTACCGGCTCCAGCCAGTAATTGAATGTATCGTAGCACGCAGAAGACACATCAATGGCGTCAATGCGCTTGTCGGACAGAATTTTGGCCATTTGCAGGCCCTCGTCCAAACCGTAGCCCTTGCCGGGCTGGCCGATGCGATCGTACATCTCATCTACCGACAGGCGTACCACAATGGGAAAATCCCGCCCGCAGGTGATGCGAATGCCGTCAATGATCTCCGTCAAAAAACGCATTCTGTTCTCCAGAGAACCGCCGTATTCGTCCGTTCTCCGGTTGGTATTCGGCGACAGGAATTGCTGAATGAGATAGCCATGGGCGGCGTGCAGTTCCACACCGTCGCAGCCGGCTTTCTTCACTCTTTGTGCTGCCTCGATAAACTGCAAGATCAGCCGCTGTACGCCCCGGTGGGACAGACCGCGGTTGACACTTTCGCTCATTTTGCTTTTTTCGCATCGGCTGGGTGCCACGGTGCGTGGCACAATATCCTTATCCTGCAACTTTTTGCCGGGAGGGATTACACTGCCGTACAGTAGCTTGGCATAAGCGGACCCGAGAAAGCGATCTCCGGCTACGCAAATGGGCAGTGTTCCCACCATCAGCCCCAGATTTTGCCGCCCCGGATGGTGCAACTCCACCATCAATTTGGTGCCGTGACGGTGTACCCGCTGTGCCATGGTGCGCAAGGAGTCAATTTGGTAATCATGACTCATACCCAGTTGACCAAAGGAGGACGCGCCGGTCATGTCGTTGACACGGGTAATCTCCGTAAAGATCAGTCCTACGCCGCCCTTGGCCCGCTCTTCGTAATAGTCCATCATGGTATCTGTGGCCCGACCGTCAAATTGACCGAAGCCAAGGCACATCGGCTCCATAATAATGCGGTTCTTTACCGTCACATTGCCGATTTTGGCGGGAGAAAACAATAAATCGTAGTTCATAAGCAAACCTCGCACTGCCGTCGCAGACTTAATTGTTGTGTTTCTTTTTATCTTTCTCTCTGCCACCGTGGGCAGCCAGCTTTTGGCGCTCCTCATAGCGGGCGTCCAGCCGATACCAAATATAGATCAGTACGCAAACGGCCACGGCCACCAACACCCAAAAAACAACCGTCAACGTTTTTTGAATGGCAAGCACTTTTTCCGCTGCCTTGCCCAAAAATGCGATGAGCACCTGGCCGTTATTGCCGTCCTCTTTATATGCGCCGCCGGGCAGATCCACTTCCTTGCCGCTTGCATCTTTATAGTAGCAGATGAACATCGGCTCGTTGGGTGCCTTCTTCTGGTCATAGTCCGGGTTGGTCTTAAGGTAAAAGGTCTTGCCGTAGTCCTCTATCTTGTCCGGGGCCAACGCGATCACGACTTTATTATAAAAGGCGTAGCTGTTCACATGGGTCACCACGTAACCGGCAATGCCTACCAGCAGTATCACCACGGCCACCACAACGCCGGCGATTATGCCTTTTTGTTTGTCACTGAGCTTCTTCTTTGCTTTTTTTTCTACTGTTGGGGTCAACTCTTGTTTATCCTCTGCCATCATATCACTCCAGTTGTCGAATACTCTCTTCTTTACATTATACCAAAACCGGCCTTGCCGGTCAAGGCAACAAAAAAAGGAGCCGCAGGCTCGGCGATTTGCCGCAGCTGTGCCGCTCCTTTTGGTTTATTTCTTGTTCTTGCGCTTTTCCGCTTTGGCAGCCAGCTTTCGCTTGGCTTCTTCCACCTTGGCTTTTTCTTCTTCCTGGGCTTTCTTGGCAGCCTGTACGCGCTCCAGTTCCCGTTTTTCGTCAGCCAGGCGCTCTTTTTCTTCTTTCGCAGCCACCCGCGCCAGGCGTTCGTTCTCCAACTGCTCGTCAGACTTGGCCGGCGCTTTAACAACGGCAATGTTCATGCCGGTGGCAACCAGCAGCAAAAGCAGTGCCACAAAGTAGCCCCAACCGATGGCACCGCTGGGTGCCAGTGCCGCGTTGCCGCCAAAGCTGAATGCGCCCAGTTCCGCGCCCCGCTGACCGCCAACGGTAAAACAGATTACGGCGGCGACAGAAGCCGCAATGGAAAGCACATCAAATACAATGGTCGTCTTGGTCTTGGAATTCTTGCAGCGGATCAGTACCATAAAGAATGCGATCACAATAAATAAAGCGCTGAGTAAGAACAGGAAGTAGCCAATCACACCAAGGGTCACCGGACCGCCGTAGCCCTCCATACCCATAGTGGTGGTAAACAGTCCTACATCGCCAAAAAACGCCTTGAAAAAGTCAATCAGCGACTTGCTACCGTCAAAAGCGAGAATACTCAGCACAAAGCTGGAGCCAGTACCTTTGATATTGGACCAAGGTAAAATGAAACCTACAGCCGGCAAAAAGGTCAGCACCAGGCGAGCAATGCGCAGCTTGGTGCCCCACATGGAATATGCCATACGGCTGAGGGTGCGGTTAAACACGCCGAAGGCTTTTTCCGCATTGCGGTTGTCCTCCTCCAGTCTGGCCTCCCAATCATAGTTGGGAATGCTCACACCGCAGGCGGAGCACTCCGCCTTAATGTTCCAAAAATGTAATTTTTTGCCGCAGTTGGGGCAGGTCGATGCCATAGTCTACATCCTTTCGGCGCCGTGGCGCTGGTTCAGTTATCAATGAATATGGAAACGATTGTCAGTGCGTTACAGCTATCATATTCACCAAAATATTTTATAATGTTTGGCGCCGGTTGTCAATAGAATTGCCGGCAAAAATCAAAAGCCTGGAGAAATGTTACACACCGTTTCTCATCGTGCATTATCTTGTTACTTTTGTACAGAAAAAGGTGTTGATTTGCTCTACTTCTTATGCTAAAATTATAGTGTTATGATTTTGTTGGGCTACGGCCCTGAAATGAGGGAATGTTTTGGCAGAAAAAGTCGAGTCTCAGCAGCTGAACGATTCTGAACTGGAAGAATTGGAAAAGCTGGCTTATACCAAAAAGCGTTACTTGTCACCGAAGGAGATCGCCGCCTTTGTGCTGGTGAACTTCGGTAAGAAGAACTTGGACCAGTTTACCAGTGCGTTCAAGGAATTCTTTATGATCCAGTTTTTAAAGCTGAACACCACCGCGTACGCAAACATCAACCTGTTTGCTTCTATTTATGATGCGGCGGACGATACCATCAGCGGACTGATCATTGACCGTACCCGTACCCGTTGGGGTCGTATTCGGCCGTTCTTGATCCTGTCTCTGCCTATGTGGCTCATCGGCGGTTATATGATGTTTACCGCTCCGGATCTGAATTCCACACAAAAGATCGTTTGGTCCGCCATAGGCATATTACTGTACGGTCTGGGTATGAGCTACTTTGGCGCCTACTGGCTGCTTGTTTATAACATAACGCCAAATAACGACGAGCGAAATAACTTAATTACCACTACCAAGTTTTTTGAGCTGTTCGGCACCTGGCTGCCCTCACTGGTTCCTGTGTTTGTACAGCTGCTGCCAAAGGTCAATAAGAACATTACCATGCAGGGTGTGTACTCCGGCTTCGCCTACTGTATGTTGATCCTTTGCGCTGGGTTCTCGGTGTTCGGGTTCTTCAATATGCGGGAGCGGGTGCCGCTGATGAGCCGCGAGGAGATGAACGAGACCTCTGTTCTCCAGTCCATTAAGGAGATCTTCTCCAACCGTCCCCTGTTTGCCATCATTCTGTCTGATTTCTTCAACAACTTTAAGGCCGTAGGCGGCTCCTCCGAGCAGTACTTCTGGCTAAACAATACCGGCGCCATTATGAACCAGACCATCTGCGGTCTATTTACCGGTATTCCCAACTACCTGATGGTGCCTATGGCTGCCAAAATGGTCAAGAAGCTGGGTGCTCGCGTAACGGCAATCCTGGCCGGTGTGTTCGGTGGCGTGGCCTACTTTACCCTGTTCTTTATCGGTTACCACCCCTTTGGTCAGACTTTCGCTGACCACAGAATTCTCAACTTCATTTGGGTGGTCTTTGGCCTGACCATTTGCGGCCTGCCCAATAAAGTCATTCAGGTAGTTAACCCCATTTTGACCGCTGAAGCGCTGGACTATATGGAATGGAAGCACGGTCTGCGTAACGAAGCGCTGGTAACTACCGTACAGGGCTACTTTACCAAACTGGCAACCTCTATTACTTCTTGGATGTCCGGTATGGTACTGACCTGGATTAACTACATTCCCCTCACTGACTCCCTGGGCAACGCTGTGCCTCAAACGGATCCCGGTATTCTGTCCGGTATTTGGGCGGTATTCTGTATTCTGCCCGGTTTAGCCCGTGGCCTTTACGGTCTGTCTTTCCTGTTCTACAACATTCACGGCGACCTGCAGCAGCAGATGATCGTGGAACTGGCGGAGAAGCGCGCTGCCCGTTTGGCAGAGCAAAACGAAAAAACTGCCGACTAAGTCTTACATACTATTTTATAACGATAAAGACAGTACGGTTCTGCCGTACTGTTTTTTTATGCACACGACCGACTGTTTTTGGCCGGTATACGAAATCTTATGCACTTATATCGCCTTTTTTGCATATTTTTGTCTAACATAAACAATTCTTAATAAGCGATGGCATTTTTGTTTGTTGACTTTTTCTTACAAGTATGGTAAAAATAGATTAAAGTATAAGAATTCTCGGCTTTGCCGGAATTCGGACCGGGAGTGGTTAATTTATGGAAAAGTTATTGAACCTTGTACCGGTGTGCGGTTTGGTGGCGCTGCTGTTCGCCCTGTTCACTGCACGCTATATCGGTAAGAAAGACGCCGGCACGGCAAAGATGAAAGAGATTGCCGATGCCATCGCCACCGGCGCTCGCGCCTTTTTGTTTGCCGAGTATCGAATTCTGATTGTTTTTGCCGTGGTACTGTTTTTAGTGATCGGCTTGGTGATCAACTGGCTCACTGCCGTTTGCTTTGTGCTGGGCGCTCTGTTCTCTACCCTGGCCGGGTTCTTTGGTATGACCGTGGCTACTAAAGCCAATGTGCGCACCGCCAATGCTGCCCGGGAGCGGGGCATGAATAAGGCGTTGAAAATTGCCTTTAGCGGCGGTGCCGTGATGGGTTTGTCTGTGGTCGGCCTGGGCGTCATCGGCGTGGGTTTAATCTTCCTGTTCCTGAACAGTAAGTACGATCTTGTGAGCAATGCCTCTGCTCTGAATATTCTCACAGGCTTTAGTTTGGGTGCGTCTTCTATCGCTCTGTTTGCCCGTGTCGGCGGCGGTATTTATACCAAGGCTGCGGATGTGGGCGCCGATCTGGTGGGCAAAGTGGAGGCCGGTATTCCGGAGGACGATCCCCGCAACCCGGCAACCATTGCAGACAATGTGGGCGACAATGTGGGCGATGTAGCCGGTATGGGCGCCGATTTGTTTGAAAGCTATGTTGGCTCCATTATTTCTGCCATCACCTTGGCTTTTGCAGCTACCACCGTCAGCAGTCGGTTGTATGCGGCTATCTTCCCGCTGGTGCTGTGCGGCGTGGGCATTCTCGGTTCCGTAATCGCCACATTCTTTGTACGCGCCAAGGACGGCACGGACCCGCAGCGCGCCTTGAACCGGGGCGAATATACGGCAACGGCGCTGGTGATCCTTGCAGCCGGGGTGCTGAGCCACTTTATGCTGGGTACCATGAACGGCTTTTGGTGTGTGCTGTGCGGCCTGATCGTGGGCACTGCCATCGGTAAGCTGACGGAAATTTATACTTCCGATCACTATAAATCTGTAAAAGAAATTGCAGAAAGCTCCAAAACCGGCGCTGCAACCAACATTATCAGCGGTATGAGCGTGGGCATGCGTTCCACAGCCATTCCGGTGCTGTTTATCGCTGTGGGTATCCTGCTGTCTTACAAATTCTTAGGTCTTTACGGTATCGCACTTGCAGCCGTAGGTATGTTGTCCACCACCGGGATCACCGTGGCAGTGGACGCTTACGGTCCGATTGCGGACAATGCCGGCGGTATTGCCGAGATGAGTGAACTGGATGGCTCTGTGCGCAAGATCACCGATAAGCTGGACAGCGTAGGTAACACCACAGCCGCAGTCGGCAAAGGCTTTGCCATCGGTTCTGCCGCCTTGACGGCGCTGGCGCTGTTCGCCTCTTTTGCAGAAACTACGAATATCACCAGTGGCGGTATGAGCATTTTGGATGCCAAAGTTGTGGTAGGCTTGTTCCTGGGCGGTATGCTCCCCTTCCTGTTCTCTGCCTTTACCATGAGTTCCGTTGGTAAGGCTGCAAACAAGATGATCGAGGAAGTGCGCCGCCAGTTCCGGGAGAAACCCGGCATCTTAAAGGGCACGGAGAAGCCGGACTACACTAAGTGCGTGTCCATCTCCACTACCGCAGCACTGAAAGAAATGATTCTGCCCGGTATTATGGCAGTGGTGGCTCCCCTACTGGTAGGCTTCCTGCTGGGTGTTGAGAGCCTGGGCGGTCTGTTGGCAGGTGCGCTGGTCAGCGGCGTTATGATGGCAATCTTTATGGCCAACAGCGGCGGTGCCTGGGACAATGCCAAAAAGTACATTGAGGGTCTGAAAGACGGCGGCAAAGGCTCTGAAGCCCATAAGGCAGCCGTGGTTGGCGACACCGTAGGCGATCCCTTTAAGGACACCTCCGGCCCCTCTATCAACATTCTTATTAAGCTGATGACCATTGTGTCTTTAGTGTTCTCCTCTGCCTTTATGGCAGTCAACGGCGGCGCAGGTCTACTGAACTTCTAAAACCAAATCAGATACAAAAGACCCCGGAGTTTGTACTCCGGGGTTCATTTTATTTAGGCTTATTGGGTTTCATCATAACTGTCCAGGAACGAATGAAGCTGACCGTGCTGCTTGTAGCCGATCACTGTGTCAATATTCACATGCTCCACGCTGCGGAAAATGTTGCTTTCCACCTGCGGGCTTTCTGCATGTAGCATTTGGATCAGTTCCTTGGTACGCTTACGCTTGGAAGTATTGTCCGGATTGCAAGAGGTGCAGGTGTCCGTAAACTTGCAGGCGCATTGGATAAAGTGCAGGCCGTTATAATCCCGCCAGTGCTCAATGCTGCTTTCCCGCACCAAGTACAGCGGGCGGATCAGTTCCATACCGGCAAAGTTGGTGCTGTGCAGCTTGGGCATCATGGTTTGCACCTGACCGCCGTACAGCATGCCCATTAAAATCGTCTCGATTACATCGTCGTAATGGTGACCCAGGGCGATCTTGTTGCATCCCAGCTCCTTGGCCTTGTTATACAAATGTCCACGGCGCATACGGGCGCAGATATAGCAGGGCGACTTTTCAATATGCAAAACGGATGAGAAAATATCTGTCTCAAACACGGTAATGGGCAGTCCTAAGGTGCGGGCGTTGCGCTCAATCACCTCCCGGTTCTTGGGGCTGTAACCCGGATCCATCACCAGATACACCACTTCAAAGGGAAAGCGACTGTGCTTTTGCAGTTCCTGGAACAGCAGCGCCATCAGCATACTGTCCTTGCCGCCGCTAATACAAACGGCCACCTTATCACCCGGCTGCAAAAGTCTGTATTCGTCCAAAGCAGCAGTAAAGCGGCTCCAAATTTCCTTATGAAACTTCTTGTGAATACTGTGCTGCACTTCTTTCGCTTTATCCGCCTCAAAGTGCAGGCTTTGCATCAGGTAGCCGTAGTAGCCGCCCTGTAAATTCATGGCCTGCACCCCATGGGTGCGCAACTCCTCTGCCACCGCATCACTAAGGAGACCGCTTTTGCAGCAGATGATGACCGGCATATCCTTCGGCAGGCTGTCCGCCGCTTCCAAGATCGCCGCCTGTTCTTTATGCTCCGCACCGGGAATGGCGCCGTAATCAAAGGAATAGCGGTCCCGCATATCATAAAGCAGGTAGCTGCCAGGCTCCAGTGCCAGCAGCTCCTCTATGGTGATTTGTTCTTTCATATACCCTCGTCCTGTCATAAAACTTCCCCGCTATTATACTACCAAATCTGCTGAAAGGCAACTGCGGTTTCACCGGGATAACAGACATTTGCGGAATATTTTGTCTGCTTATTTACAAAAGAAGCGGATTGTGCTACTATGAGGGCGCAAGGGAGTGAAAGTGGCAGCGGAAATATTTATAACTTCAAACCAAATATTACCGGCGGTGTGCGGCTCCATCGGGTTGACCAAAATTGTCTGACCGTGGTCGCCGCCCGCGGGTTGGGTTGGACCTATTTTGATCTACTGCAAAAATGATAGACACACGATGGAAATTCTAAGGAGCGTGATCAGCTTGAAAAAATCTGCATATAAACGTGCTTTGTGTGCCCTTTTCAGCGTTTTTTTGGCGCTGACCATGGTGTTCCCGGGTGAAGTGGCGCTGGCTGCTTCCGCACCCGGAAATGTAGCCAAGTTCTCTATGACCGGCTGCTCTGCAAGCACCGTCAGCCTAAGCTGGAGTAAAGTGAAAGGTGCCAGCGGCTACCGCATTCGCCGGTATGACAGCAAGAGCAAAAAATGGAAAACGGTGCTCACTGCCACCAAAGGTAGCGCGATCAAAGGCACAGTCAAAAGGCTGTCCCCTGCCACTACTTATAAGCTCCAGATCCACGCCTACAAAAAGGCCGGAAAGAAAACATTATATTCCAAAAAAGCGAAAGCCCTGAACGTCGCCACCAAGCCGGCAAAAGTTACCTTGCAGTCTGTAAAAGCAAACGGTGCAAAAATCACCGTCAGCTGGAAAAAGGGCGCTGCCAGCGGCTACCAGGTGATCTACGCCCGCAATAAGCAATTCAAAAGCGGTGAGAGCATTTTGGTGGGCGGCAGCAACAAGGCGGCCACCTACTATGCGCCATACAGCGGCACTTATTATGTGCACCTGCGGCCCTATAAAAACTTAAACGGAAAGAAGTATTACGGCTCTTGGAGCAATACCAAGACTGTAAAAGTCAATATCCGCAAGCAGGCGTACCACACAGAGACGGTTTGGGCCAAACGGGGCAAGAACCGCATCTACGGTCAGGTCTATGTACCGGACGGCATAGGTTATCACCGACCCACAGTTATTTTGTCCCATAGCTTTGGGCTGAATTACAAGTCCTTGAACGCTTACTGTACCATGCTGGCCAAGAACGGCTATGTGGCCTACTGTTTTGACTTTTGCGGCGGCAGCAAGAAGAGCAAGAGCGACGGTAAAACCACGGATATGACCGTCTTTACCGAAGTAAAGGACCTGGAGTCCGTATTAAGTAAGGCGCGGACGCTCAAGCGGGTGGACAAGAACAAAATTTTTCTGTTGGGCACCAGTCAAGGCGGCTTGGTGTCGGCACTGACGGCTTCCAAGAACAGCAGCAAGGTGCGCGGGCTGATCCTGATGTACCCGGGACTGAATATGGCGGACGAAATGACCAAGAACTACAAAGGCCATGTGCCCAAGACTGCCAACTTTCTGGTGATGACCGTGGGGCACGATTATATATCTACCCTGATCGATTATGATATTTACGGCAACATCAAGATCTTTAAAAAAGAAGTGATCCTCATTCACGGCACGGCAGACAGCCGCGTGCCCATCCGATACTCAGAAAAGGCAGTTGAGACATACAAGTCCGCTACCCTGTATCGCATTCAAGGGGCAAACCACGGGTTTAACAGTGAGAATTACGCCATGGGTAAAAACTATGACAGCAAGGTCAATCCTCTGATATTGTCTTACCTGAAAAACCATATCTAAAATATCGTTATAGAAAAAGCGGCAGCCGAACGGTTGCCGCTTTGTTCTGCAAACAGGCACAAAAACAGCGCCCCGGATCACTCCGGAGCGCATATTTTCATTATGTAGGATTACTCGCCCTTCATTTCCAGCAGCTTCGCTTTACCCTCAAAGGAAGCCTTAGACAGAGCAATGGAGTCAAAGATGGCAGCCTCGATATCATCGGGGGTGCAGCCCAGCTCCTTGGTGTCATCCGTGGGAATGAACAGGTCCATACCCATAATGTCAGCCAGACCTACGGGATCAATACCGGACTGTACGTTGCGCTTTGCATACTCTTTGCGCATATGCAGACCAAAGGCCTGGAAAGTCCACTTGGGTACATCCACGATCTTACGATCCTGAATACCATCCATGGCACGGTAAACAATCTTCAGGAACTCTCTCCAGTGCATATTGTAGCAGGAGATGCCGTAAGCACGGAAGCCCTGTACCTGCTCCGCAGCGCCAACGATGCACTCACCTACCTGGCGCACGGTCAGCATAGCCGTACCGCCGGCCGGATACATAGTGAAAGGCAATTTCTCAAACCGCTGCAGCTGCTCGATCAGAATGACCCAAACAGGACGACGACCGGGCTGTGTACCAAAGATGTAAGGCAGCTCCAGCACGCCAACGCCCATGTTCTCATCAGCATACTTTGCAGCCACTTTCTCCTGATCAATACGAGAGCGGATATAGGGGTGCTTTGCGCAAAGATCCATTTCCGGGTGCGTCTTAGCCAGCCAGGAGAAATAAGAACCCAGCACTACGCAACGCTTTACGCCGCACTTCTTGGCCATAGCCAGGCAACGGTCCACAGGATCAATGTTGTACTTCTTATAAGCGTCATATACGGGAGCGGGGAACTCTACACGCTCGTCCACACCGGCAGCATAAACAAATGCATCCATGCCGGTCATAGCGGCTTCCAGCTGCTCATCGGACAGCTCCAGGAAGTTGCCGAACTCGATCTCCATCTCCTTGGGAATAGGTGCGCCTTCCGGCAGCGGGGGCAGTGCAATGGTCTTTACATGATGCCCTCTGTCGATAAAAATCTGTGCTGCGGCGGAGCCCAGCAAACCGGTACCGCCAAAAATCAATACGTTCATGAAAATCCCTCCGTTAAATTTTCTGAATAGATTATAACACCGGCTGTTATCAAGGTCAACAAAAACTTACACTTAACAGCCTTTTTTTATATAAATAGGCATTTATTGCAAAATCTGTACGGCATTGCCTTTTATCTTTCTTCACTTTCCGGGTTACCGGTAAGCAAAGAACGGCAAAAAGGCGAAGCCGAAACTTCGCCCTTGCAATTAAACTGCGTGGATTTTGTTGTCCATATCGTCGTGTTTGCCATCCAAGCCGTACTTTTTATCTCTTCTCTTCTGGAAGAACTTAACGGCAACCTGACCGAATTGTGCATAGGAGAGAACGTCCTCCTCCTGCTCATAATACTCGGCGATGTCTGCCTTAAAGTCGTCGATCTTATCATGGATCAGATCGGCCGGCCGACAGGTGATAATTTCTTCGTCACCAACGATCTTCTTCTGGAATTCAGGGTCAATGGGGCACGGCGTCTTGCCGTACTTGCCGGCAACCATGTCCTTAAACTCCTTGGTAACCATCTTGTAGCGCTCGCCGGTAATTACATTGAACACGGACTGCGTGCCCACGATCTGAGAGGTGGGGGTCACCAGCGGCGGATAACCGCTGTCTTTACGCACGCGCGGCACTTCGGCCAGCACTTCCTCCAGTTTGTCCTCTTTGCCGGCTTGCTTTAACTGGCCAAGCAGATTGGAAAGCATACCACCGGGTACCTGGTACAGCAGAGTGTTAGCGTCCACGCCCAGCATTTTCGGGTTCAGCAGACCTTCTGCCAGATATTTCTCTCGCAGGGGGACGAAAAAGTCACGCACCTCGGACAAGGCCTTCAGATCCAAGCCGGTGTCATACGGGGTACCTTGCAGAGCCGCTACCATAGACTCGGTAGCCGGGTGAGAAGTACCCATAGCCAAGGGGCTCATGGCAGTATCAATTACATCAACGCCCGCTTCAATGCCCTTTAAGTGGACCATGGAAGCCAAACCGGAAGTGTAATGGGAATGCAACTGAATGGGAATATTTACCGTCTCTTTCAACGCCTTAACCAGATCATAGGTGCCGTAAGGGGTCAGCAAACCGGCCATATCCTTAATGCAGATAGAGTCTGCACCTGCGTCCTCCAGCTCCTTCGCGTAATGACAGTAGTATTCCGTGTCAAACACCGGACCGGTGGTGTAAGAAATTGCTGCCTGTACATGACCGCCGTATTTCTTGGCTGCGTTAATGGCAGTCTGCAAATTACGCACGTCGTTGAGTGCGTCAAAAATACGCAGAATATCAATACCGTTATCAATACTCTTCTTTACAAAGTAATCCACCAGCTCGTCGGAATAATGCCGATAGCCCAGCATATTCTGCCCGCGGAAGAGCATTTGCAGCTTCGTATTGGGGCACTTTTTGCGGATCAAGCGCAGTCTGTCCCAGGGATCCTCATCCAAAAAGCGCAGGCAGGCGTCAAAAGTGGCACCGCCCCAGCACTCCAGAGAATGATAACCGATCTTGTCCATCTTCTCTAAAATGCCTTCAAATTCATCCGTGCGCATACGCGTGGCGATCAGGGACTGATGCGCGTCACGCAGCACGGTTTCCGTAATGCCGATTTTAGCCATTCTTGTACCTCTTTTTTATCAGTTGAGAGAAGCAAGGGTCTGACCGGCTTCCACGCTGTCACCCTTGTTTACATTAATGCTGGCGACCGTGCCGTCCTGAGGCGCCACAATCTCGTTTTCCATCTTCATAGCCTCCAGAACAAAGAGTACATCGCCGCTCTTAACGGCGGCGCCGGAAGCCACTTTAATATCCAGAATGGTACCGGGCATGGGAGACTCAACGGTCACAGCGCCGGTGACTGCGGTATCAGCAGCAGGCGCCGGTGCGGCAGCAGGAGCAGGCGCTGCTGCGGGTGCGGGAGCGGCAGCAGGTGCCGGAGCAGCTGCAACAGGCGCAGCTGCGGGAGCGGCGGAAGCGCCCTCCTCTACGGATACATTGTAAGCCGTACCGTTCACGGTAATGGTGTAGTTCTTCATAATATTGAAACCTCCAGATTATTTAACAGAATGTTTTCTCGGCAGCGTATTCTCACGCTTACCGGCCAAAATATCCAGTGCAGCCATTACCTTTGCACGGCTGTCAGCAGGTACGATCACATCGTCAATGGCACCGCTGGCGGCTGCGGTATACGGAGACGCCAGTGTCTCTTTATATTCTTTCACCAGAGAACCACGATTCTCCCCTGCTGCTAAGCGATCGCTGTACAGGAATGCAACGGCAGCTTCTGCGTCCAGCGGAGAAAGCACAGCAGTATCCCAAGCAAATGTCAAATCCGCATTGGCGCCCTTACCGGCCAGCGCAATATACGCACCGCCAATGCTTTTGCTGGTGATCAATGCGATCTTGGGGCAAGTGGCAGTGGCATAAGCCGTCTCCATACGGGTAGCTGCGGTAAGCATAGCGTTCTCTGCATCTTTTACAAAGCCGTCAGCGTCTGCCACAGTGAGGATGGGCAGATTGTAGGCGTCGCACAACTTTACGAAAGCCTCTGCCTTATAGGCGCAAGCGGGGCAAACCGCAGAACCGTCAAAGGCAACAAAGCCGACGGTGGTGCCGCCAACGGTTGCCAGTGCGGTTACGCAATGGGTGGCATAGCCGCCCTTCAGTTCTACCACGCTGCCGGCATCCGCCACAGCACAGATCACATCCATTGCAGACGCACCGGTGTCCACAGCCACAGACGGTGCAGTAAAGTCATACACCGGTGCCGGGGACAGGTTGTTGCCCGGCAGCAGAGCCACCACATCTTTGGCGGCGGTCAGTGCGCCGTCCAGATCGTCTGCCAAAATATCCACCGTTCCCTGCTCGTAGCAGGTATCCGCAGTTACATCACTGGGGGTGGTTACATAGAAATCGGCGTCCTTTACGGCGATCACCACATCGGCCATATTGGCCATCAGGGCACTGGCACCCAAACAACTGCCGGCAATAATGGAAATCTGCGTGCAAACGCCGCTCATCGCCGTAGAAGCCTTCACCAGTTCGCCGTAAGCGGACAGTGCTTCAAAGCCCTCGTCCAGCTTTACGCCGTTGGAATCATAAATACCGATCACCGGACAACCGGTCTTGGTTGCCAGGTCATAGATCTTCTTCAATTTTGCGCATTGGGCCACACTGATAGCACCGCCGCTTACATGCACATTCTGTGCAAATGCGTAAACGGGACTGCCATTCACCGTGCCGAAACCGGCAGCAGCCTCCACATCGCCGGACGCGGATTTGGCGTAGCCGTCGATCTCAGTAAAAGCGCCGTCGTCAAACAGGGCAGTCAGCCGATCCACAGCCAGCTTGTCCTTCTCTGCAAGTTCGCTCACTTGTTGTTCCTCCTGTACACTCATTTGCGCTCTCGCTCATTGCAAAAGCGCAGTTCGGCAAATGCCGACAGTATTCTCTGTCCAAACTTACCTACTGTAATTATACCACCGTTGCCTCGGAATAGCAATAGCATATTCCATACAAAAAGCGCAGAAATTCCGCTGTATTTTCAGCAGATTTGGCAAGGCAGATCACTTCTTTGTATCCTCTGTTTGCAGCGCACCGGAGCGCATGAGTTTTTGCACCTCATTGTCCGTCAGTTCGCGCCACTTCCCTACCGGCAGCATACCCAGCTTTAAGGAGCCTACGGCAATACGCTTTAAGCGGATCACTTCCAGTTCCACTGCCTCGCACATACGGCGGATTTGGCGGTTGCGCCCCTCGTGGAGCACAAATTCCAGCACCGTACGGTTCTCCTCTGCGGTCAGGACGGTCACATCACAAGGGGCGGTCATACGGCCGTCCAGATCAATCCCCTCTCGCAGTTGCAGCAGCGCACTGTCGTCTACCTTGCCGCGAATGGTCACCCGGTATTTTTTACTGTACGCATGACGGGGGTGGGTCAGGGCGTTGGCAAACGCACCGTCATTGGTGAGCAGCAGCAAACCCTCTGAGTCTTTGTCTAACCTTCCTACCGGATACAGGCGGGCGTCAATATCCCGCACCAGATCCATCACTGTTTTACGGCCCAATTCGTCGGACACGGTGGTCACATAGCCCCGGGGCTTGTGCAGTAAAATATAGTAATTCCGCTGGGTTTTGCGCACTTTCTTCCCCCGCACGGTTACCAGATCTCTGCGCGGGTCGATCTTGTCGCCGATTTGGGCCACATGGCCATTGACCTTCACCTTACCGGCAGCGATCAGCTCCTCGCTCTTTCGGCGAGAAGCCACGCCGCACTCGGCCAGGTACTTTTGCAGTCGTTCTTCATTCTTCTGTGGCATAAATTTCAATATCCTCCTGTGCCCGCATAGGCACGGTTATTTGATTAATACAAGCGTAGCCGATCACATCGCCTTTCTTCACCGGCGCATAAATAAAAGGATAGTAATAGAGCCGCACGGTATAAGTAGCGTTCAGCGCCGTTTGGCTGTACCGAAAGCCGGCGGTCACATAGGACTCCCTACCGCCCACTACCGGCACCTGCACATGGCGATCCAGCTTGTAGGTGGTGTACTGCTTTTTGCAGGCGTCCAGCAGCCTGCGGTGATCCACCCAGTCGTCCGGATCGGATAGGGTTACGCAGATCAGCGTGTTCCCCTTATACTTGACAGCACTCACCAGGCACCGCCCTGCCCGTTCCGTATAGCCGGTTTTTACGCCTACGCAACCATCCAGCGAAGTGAGCAGCCGATTGTGATTGTATACCGTTTGCGATTTGCCGTTGATGGTCACTTTGGCTCTGGGCGCGGCGCAGATTTTGGCAAAGGTCTTATTCTGAAGGGCGTGAGCCGTCAGCAGCGCCATGTCGTAAGCGGTGGAATGATGATCGCCCCGATCCAGCCCGGAGGGGGTCACAAAGCGGGTGTGGTGCATACCCATTTCCTTGGCTGTGCTGTTCATTTTGGCAACGAACGCCTGCGTGCTGCCGGAAAGAAAGATTGCTGCCGCATTGGCAGCGTCGTTGCCGCTGACCAGCAGCATGCCCACCACCAGATCATACAAAGTGATCCGATCCCCCACATGCAATCCCAAGGACGAGCCCTCTGTGTCTTTCAGCATAGCGGCTGTTATAGGCACCGTTCGCTGTAAGTCCCCGGCTGCGCAAGCCAGGTAAGCGGTCATAATTTTGGTGGTCGAGGCCATAGGCCGTTCTTCATAAGCATTTTGTTCATACAGCACCGTGTGTCCGGCAGCGTCCATCACCACGGCGCTTTGGGCGCCGGTGGACGCCAGCGCCGGCATCGGCACCAGCAAAAGCAAACATAAGAGAACGGCAAAAATACGCTTTTTTACATACAAAAGAATCACCCACACAAATATATGCGGGTGATCCGTACATCATTATTCGGCCGCGGGGGTCTCCGCCTCGTCTGCTTTGCCGTCCTTGGCTTTCAACAGCTCGGTGAGTTTGTCTACCAACTCCGGAATCATAGACACAGCACGATCCGCAGAGGAAGTGTAATTGTTGATCTGCATCATACGGCACTTGCCCTTTTCGATCACAATAAAGGCCACCGGGGTAATGGTGATGCCACCGCCGCCGCCGCCGCCGAACAGCTCTTGATTCTGCTGCTTGGTGGGCAGATCCGTACCGCCGCTGGTAAAGCCGTAAGTCACTTTAGATACCGGAATAAGCGTGGTGTCGCCGGTGACCATCGGGTCGCCGATGATAGTAGAAACATCTACCATTTCACGCATTTTTTCCAGCGTGTTTTCCATAATCTTGTTTACCGGAGTTTCTTTCATAACACTTTCTCCTTACTTATCCTTAATAAAATTTTTCAAAAAGACGATACCGGCCCGCAGGAGCATACGCACCAAAAGACCGACGCTGAGACTGCCGATGAGCTGGAACTCGTACTCCGAGCGGGGTGCGATGAAATCCGGCTGTATGTAATCATCGTATTGGTCCACCTTCATGCCGTTTAAGATCATACCCTTAACGGGGTAATAGAACGAACAGAGGGTGCCGTACTTCTCAGCTATATCTGCGGCATCAGCGCCGCCGACAATCATTTTAACATATAATGAATAAATATGGAAGCCCCTAAATAAAGTTGTTACCGCAGAAGACGCAGTTTCCACTAAATTGCTGATCAACAGCAAGTAACCGACCACGCCATCCTTGTCCCAAAGCTGCTGGAAGTAGTTGGGCTTTTTGGGCTTCTCTTCCGCCTTAGCGGGTGCCTTTTCGCTCTCCGACTGTTCCGGCACCGCCTGGGTCACTTTCTCGTCTTCCGTGGGCGCATTTTCCGGCGTAGGCTCCGTGGTGTCTTTCTTGTTCTCTTTTTTCTCCTTGCCCTTTTTCTTCGCCTGCTCAGCGGATTTTTCCGGGAACAGGATAAAGGAAAGAATCTGGGACAGCACAATGTCTTTCTTAATGAACAGCACTTGTACACTGGTATGCCAGCCGCCGTCATAGATCAAAGTTAAGGTGGCAGACAGAGACATCAGCAGTGCTATGAGCACCACCAGCACACCCACTATAATCAAAAAGATTTTCAAATCCTCACCTCTCCCGCTCAGATCTCTTTTTCATCGTCATTATTGGCACTTTCCAGCGCGTCTGCCGCTGCAGCCAGCGGGTCGTCCTTGCCGCCCTCTTTCTCAAACAGGGAGGTTTGGCCGTTATCCTTGGCGATCTGCTCCACTTCCTCTGTGGATGGCAGATCCGGCAAATCATCCAGGGAATTCAGCGAAAAGCAGCGCAAAAACCGATCTGTGGTGCCGTACACCAGCGGGCGCCCGGGCAGGTCCAGTCTCCCCTTCTCCTCGATCAAGCCCTTTTGCACCAAACCTGAGATGGGACCGGAGCAATCCACGCCGCGCACCTGCTCCACAAAGGAGCGTGTCACCGCTTTATTATACGCCACAATAGCCAAAACTTCAAATGCGGCCGGGCTGAGAGGCGTATTTTTTTTGATCTCCAGTAGGGCACGCACACCGTCCGCATAGGCTTCTCTGGTGCAGATTTGGTACTTGCCGTCTACTCGGATCAGCCGCAGTCCGCTGCCGCTCTCGTCGTATTTAGCCTCCAAATACCCCAGCATTTTGATCACATTTTCAATATCCAGTTCAAGCACATCCGCCAACTTTTCCGGCTCCACCGGATCGCCGGCGGCGAAGAGCATGGCCTCTAACTGGGCAATGGTGTTGTTTTTCTCACTCAACGGTATTTACCTCGTTTATGATTTGCACATCCGGGTCCTCCATGGTCCCGTCAATGGTGATCTTCTTGGTTTTAGCCAATTCCAGCACTGCCAGAAAGGTAGCGACCATATCACTGCGGGTTTGGGCGTCCTGAAAGAGGGACAGAAAGCGTACTTTCTTGCCGTTCCACAGCTTGCGCAACACCGTCTGTACCTTAGAAGCCACATTTACAAACTTGCGGGCCACGATTACCTTAAAGCTGTCCAGCGGCGGCGGCAGCTTGCGCTGTGCGCGACCGGCAGCGTTGATATACGCCTGCAAAAGCTCCTCCCCTTCGTGGAATCGCTCGTAGGCATAGTTTACATATCCCTCTTGAGGGGTGCGCACATAGCGGTCAAAGCCGTCTGTGTGGGCGCTCAGCTCCTTCGCCATCAACTTGCAATCCCGGTACTCAATCAGTTCACCGGTCAGCTCTTTCTTTAAGGTCTCCGCCTCCTCGTGGCGAGGCAACAGAGATACAGTCTTAATATAGATCAGGCGGGCAGCCATCTCCAGAAATTCCCCGGCGATGTCAAAATCCTCTTCCTGCATCTTTCGTACGTAATCCAAATATTGATTTACAAGCTCAATAATGGGAATGTCGTTAATATTCAGTTTATGCTTAGAGATCAAGTGAAGGAGCAAATCCATTGGGCCTTCAAAAATCTCCAGTTTATAACTCGGTTGTTCCATATTACCTCAAAAAGATTAGCGCCGGGATAATGGAAATAAACTTCATCATCGCCGTACTTAAAGTGGAGATCACGCCGTCCAGCGCGCCCACAAACAGCAGGATCATCAGTGCGATCATGATATATTGCTCATAGCGCATATATTTATTGTATGCCTTATAAGGCAGCACAGCCGCCAGCACTTTGGAACCGTCCAGAGGCGGAATGGGGATCAAATTAAAGACTGCCAGAGACACATTGATCCAGGCCGCAAAATAAAGAAAATACTCTACGGCACCCAAAAAGCCATCGGCACCGGGTGCTTTGCTGTAAATAGCGATATAAATAAAATTGAAGATAAAGCCCATCAGCAGATTGGCAATGGGTCCGGCCAGGGACACCAGCGCCATACCGCTTTTGGGATGCTTAAAGCGATTGGGATTTACCGGTACCGGACGGGCATAGCCAATACCAAAAAGAAAAATCATAATGGTACCGATGGGATTTAAATGCGCCAAAGGATTAAAGGTCAGCCGACCCTCGTCCTTTGCAGTTGTATCCCCCAACTTGTAAGCCACCCACCCGTGTGCCAACTCATGCACAGGCAAACAGCAAAACACCACAAAGCAGCTGGAAAGAATAGAAATCAGCGCCAGCAGGTACTCACCCTGGCGCAAATAAGAAAGAATAGAAAGCATAAGCGCACCCTTATATTATAATGATAACAATAGCATACCATTATCCCTACGCAATAGTCAAGAAAAATTACGCAACGGTGGCGATTAATATACGATCTTTGCCGTAAATGTCCTGCCTAACCTGTACATTTTCGCAGGTGGCAAACAGGTTTTGCACCGCCCTGCCTTGCTCGTCGCCGATCTCTAAAAGCAGCTGCGTGCCGCTGGCCAGTGTTGGCACGATCTTTTCAGCAATCAGGCGGTAAAAGTCCAGCCCGTCCGCGCCGCCATCCAGTGCCATCATCGGTTCCTTTAGCACCTCCGGCTGCAGGGTGGGCAGCACAGCAGCAGGAATGTACGGCGGGTTGGATACCAGCACCTGCGGCTTGGGCAGCGCAGTCAAATCGCCGCTGATATCTGCCAGTACAGGGCGCACATTGGCAACAGGCATGGCGTTCTTTTGCAGATAAGCAAAGGCGTCTGTCGACTTTTCCACACAGTAGACACTGGCACCGGGACAGGCCTTGGCAATGCTGATCCCAATGCAGCCGCTGCCGGCGCAAAGGTCCCATACAACAGGTGCAGCCCCGGCGTTTTTGACCTGTTCAATAGCCAACTGCGCCAGTTCTTCCGTCTCCGGCCGGGGGATCAGTACCCCTGGACCCACGGCAAAGGTACTGTCTAAAAAGTCCCACTCCCCCAGCACATATTGCAACGGTGTGCCGCTTTTCAGTTGCCACAGGCCGTCCGCCAACTTCTTTTGGCTCACCAGGTCGCCCAGGTGGCTGTGGTAGTCCCGGTTGGCGATCTTTGCCAAATGACACACCAGGCACTTGGCCTTGAATTCTTCTTCATCTACGCCGTTGGCGCCTAAAAAATACACACTATAATTATAGGCTTCCTGAACCGTCACTTGATTTCATCATCCTCCGGGTTATCGGTGATTACAGCCTTGAGTGCGGCGATGCCCACCTCCATCATAGAGTCGTCCGGCTCCCGAGTGGTCAGTCGCTGCATCCAAAGGCCCGGTGCGCTGACAATCTTGACAAACAAATTATCGTGCTTACCGGCATAGCGGATAAATTCATAGCCAAGGCCCATTAAAATCGGCAAAAACACCAATTTCAGCAGCATCCATAGCACCCGCTGAGTAGCGATCACCGGAAAACACTTGGCTAAAACAGAATAAAAAATCACGCTGAAAATCAGCATTACAAAAATAAACGAGGTGCCGCACCGAGGGTGGAAGCGGGTCATTTTCTTCACATTCTCCACCGTCAGATCCAGCCCGGACTCGTAACAGGCAATGCTTTTGTGCTCTGCGCCGTGGTACATAAAAGTGCGGCGAATGTCTTTCATTCGGCTGACAAGCGCAATATACACAACAAAAATAATGATTTTCGTAACGCCCTCAATGGTACCTTGAGCCGCAGTAAGCGCGCCGCCAAAGTGTTTGTTTAGCACATTAAACAGCAATACCGGCAGATAGAAGAAGATCAAAAATGCCAGTGCAAAGCCCAGCACGGACGCTACACCGGTGAGTACTTTCATCAGTTTGTCGCCCAACTTGTCTGTCAGCCAGCGCTCAAACTTGCTCATTTCTTCCTCCTCCGCTTCCTCCATACCGGAGACCTCAGCGGAGTACATCAGGGTCTTGTATCCGATCACCATAGATTCAAAAAAGTTCACGGCGCCGCGAATCAGCGGCCAACCAAGAAACTTATATTTCTCCCGCAGGCGGTGGAATTCGTGGTATTCGGTTAATATATCGCCGTCCGGCTTGCGCACGGCAGTAGCCATACCTTTGGGGCCTTGCATCATAATGCCCTCAATCAGTGCCTGTCCACCTACCGATGTTTTATGCGTTTTTTTCTCCTGCATTGGCGTTGTTTCCTCTCAATTCCATACTTTGATCCACTTCTCTGGTCTCTGCTGTTTGGGGCTGCTGAGCTAAGTCCTTTTTGCTGGGGGCACTGTTGATGGGCAGGTAAATGGTTACCAGCGTGCCGGTGCCCTCCTCACTGTCGATCTCCAGGGTGCCGCCGTGCAGCTCCACCAGTTCATTGGTGACCGCCAGTCCGATCCCGGATCCACGCACGGACATATTTGCCTTGTAGAATTTTTCTTTCACATGAGGCAGATTTTCCTTGGAAATGCCGCACCCCTGATCCGCAACGGCGATTTTAACATAATCCTGACCGCCTTTTTTGGCAAATTCCGCCTTTACAAATATCTTAGCAGGCGCTCTGGAATACTTTAAAGCGTTATCCAAAATGTTCATGAACACTTGCTTTAACCGGTTGGCGTCTGCATTGGCTGGAGCCGGCAGATCGGGAATGCTGTATTTTAACTCAATCCCTTCGCGCATGGCGCGCTCACGGAAGGTAAAAACGGTTTCGTCCAGCTCGGCAAAGATATCCGTAGGCGCCAGGCGCAGCTTCATGCGCCCGCTTTGCAGACGGCTAAAGTCCAGCAGTTCCTCTACAAATCCCTCCAGTCGCCCGGCCTCGTGGACGATCACTTGCAGTCCCTTGCGGGTGATCTCGTCCTCATTATCATTCTCTGCAAACGCCAGCGTTTCGCCCCAGCCTTTAATGGAGGTCAGCGGCGTACGCAGCTCGTGAGAAATGGTGGAGATAAAGTCATTTTTCATTTTATCCGTAGCGGAAATATCCTCAGCCATTTGGTTGATGGAGTCCGCCAGATCGCCGATTTCATCATTATATTTCTTCTCAATACGAACGGTGTAGTCCCCTTGCGAGATCTTCTTAGTGGTTTGGTTGATCTCCTGCACCGGGATGATAATGGAACGGATAAAGAACAGGTTGGAGTACAAAATCACCGCAAAGATCAGCACCAACGCCAGAAAAATCAGTAGCACTATGGTGCTGATCTGACGGTCGATCATCTCCAAAGAACTGATGACCCGCACGGCGCCCATCGGCTCGCCGTCGCCGCTGTAAATAATGCGTGTGACTGCCATGCATTTTTCGCCGTTATCGGTAATGTGCCCTACATATCGTGCACGCCCAGTATCACCGGCCAGGGCCTCCTCATAGTCCGGCATACGCACCTTTTCTACCGCAAAACCGCTGGAGGAGGTCACTACGCCGCCGGCATTGTTAATGATCCAAATGGTGGTCTTGTCCCGGTAGCTGAAGCTGTCAATAAAATCCGCAGCCGACGCCTCTAAGGAACTGCCGCCGTCCAGTCGGCCGGAAAAGTAATTGGTCGCCGTGGTGGACGCACCGGAATTTAAGATACTCTCAACTGCATTATAATAGTATGCGCGAATGGTAAAAGCGGAAACCACAAAAACGATCACAAAGAACAGAGCGATCACGCCTAAAATATTGATCACCCACCGCTTTGTGATACCCTGCATCCGCAGGTCTTTCAGTCTCCCGGCTATATGCAGTTTTTTCAGCCATTTTTCTTCCATTGCGCCGTTCGTCCTCGTTGCTTAGTTATTTTTGGTGACCCACTTGTAACCCAGGCCCCAAATGGTGGTCAGGTATACCGGATTGGATGGATCATCCTCCACCTTCATGCGCAGACGGCGAATGTTCACATCCACAATCTTGTCATCACCAAAGTAGTTGTTGCCCCATACGGTCTTGAGAATATCTGTGCGGGTCAGCGCTGCGTTGGGGTTCTTAAAGAAATATTCAATGATTTGGAACTCTACCTGGGTCAGCTCAATGTTGGAGCCGTTCTTAGACAGGGTGCGATTGCGTAGGTTTAACTCAAACTCGTCCAGCACAACCGTGTCCCCGGTGGTGTCGTTCTTGCGAAAGCCCCGGGTCATCTCCACCCGGCGATAAACGGCATCTACCCGCGCCATCAGCTCACTGGGAGAAAAGGGCTTGGTCACATAATCATCGGCACCGAACATTAACCCGGTGATTTTGTCCATCTCCTGGGTCTTGGCGCTGAGCATAATGATGCCCAAGTCTGAGGATTTGGCGCGTAGCTGCTTGCACACAGCCAGACCGTCCACCTCCGGCATCATAATGTCCAGGATCGCCACATCAAAGCCGCTTTCATCTTTTGCAAACTTTTCCAGCGCCACGGCGCCGTTCTCCGCCTGTTCCACAGTATAGCCGCTGCGGGTCAGATTGATTACAATAAATTCGCGAATGGACTCCTCGTCCTCTGCAACCAGTACTTTCTTCATACATCCTCCTGTTAAAAGGTAATGATCCAGTCTTTCAGTGTGTCTGCGGTTACGGCAAAAGCCGCAGAATTGCCGCACTTTGCCAAATATACATAACCGCCCTCTCGCAAGAGTTCGGTATAATCCTTATAATTGCCCGGGTTGGCGTCATACTGTGTTTGAAGCACCGGCAACACTTCAAAGGCAGTCTTTTTGTCCGTCTTGGACTTCACCGTCAATTTGTGGCTCTTGTCAGCATAGCTGACAGTTACGGACTTAAATTGCTTATCCGGCAGCACCATTTGATAGCCGTCCTCCTGTACTGCCAGAGAGTACCCGGTGTGAACCAGCACGGAGCTTTTGTATTTGCACCAGTCTACGCCGCGCACCTGCGAGGGCAGACCTTTCAATTTGGCGTCCGTAGGAATTTCCAGCAAACCGTCGCCGTTCATATCCACGCAAGGCACCATCACATCCCGGCCGGTGTCCGCCGTCAGGCCTGTGTTGTAGCTGTAAAACGGGGAAACGATGGAGTCATAATAATCGCTCCAACAGATCAGCTCTGTGAGCATAGACGCCCCATCTGATTTTACCGCGTCCGCATACACCGCCGGCTTGCCGTCTGCCTTGCCCACCTGTAACTTGCGGTAGGCGCTCACATGCCCGTCCACGCGGGTCTCGCCTAACAAGGTCTGCTTGTCTCCTTTATAGGAATACAGCGCCGCGCTGGCGGAAAGGGACTTCATTTGATCCGCCGAGAAGAACAGCACCTCCTGCACGCCGTCATTGTTCAGATCCGCAGGAATATAAGCACTATACTGCATTGGCTCGGCCAAAGCTGTCAATTTCGATTCCTGGCCCGAACCGGTCATTTTATACACAGACATCAAGTGGCTGGTAGAGTAGCTGATCATATTCCAAGAAATCAGAAATTCTGTTTTGCCGTCGCCGTTCACATCACAGAAATCCACGCTGTATACATCCGTGCCTTCGCCTTGAATATTGGCAATTACCTGCCAATTCTCCCCGCTTTGCTCCAACACGGCCATATCGATTTTGCCAAGGGCGTCATTGGGCTCATAAAAAGCCAATGCCTCCTTTTGACCGTCATTGTCAAAGTCATAGAAAATATAAGAAGTGGTATAATTACCTGCCGCGGGGATCTTTACAGAATAGCCGCCTTTACAATAGGCGTCCATAGCACTTTGGACGCTGGCGTCCGCCCCGGCAGGCGCCACAGGCGAAATAAGATCATCTATGGAAGACGCCAAATGAAATCCGCCGCAACCGGAAAACAGCAGGGCAATGCACAACATCGGAATTAAAATTTTAATCGCTTTCACCGCGCTGCCCTCCCGGCTTCTGATTTACTGGACGATATGCGCCGCCGCATATCTTACCGAACTATTATAACAGAACTTGGTTACAAAATAAATACCAAAATATCAAAAAAATGACAAAACCGTGACACGAAAGCAACGAACCGCCTGCGCGGTTTATGATCCGACTTTTTACGCCTGATCTAACGATCTTTGCGTTTCCTTCATTCCAAATCCACCGCTTTATCCTTGAATAATCGACACAGGATCAGATGAAAATGTTCTTTTCGTCATCATTAAGCAGATGAAATATCACAATTTGCAATATTCTTATGGGACTTTTTGTCGAATCTATTGACAACTATTCACATTTTTACTACTATGTAAGATGAGATTTTGTTTTATATAAATTCAAAAGAAAGGATCGGGAAGAGATGGAATTGATCGAAACAAAAGAACTGTACGAAAATGACGCATTTGTTATTATTGAGGCGGAATTTGAGGACAGCGAAACCAAAAAGCGAATACAGGAAATTGCGCTGGGACTTAAAAACAACCAAGGAGACATTACAAAAATTCGTACCATTCACCGTAAGCAAATTTAATCGAAAAGGACCCGGCGACAATCAAATGCTGTCTCCGGGTCTTTTTCTTATTCCTGTTTGCACCGCGTTATTTTCACTTTCCATCCGCAGCGTTATGCGGCAAGGAACGGCAAGCTTTTTCCAGCGGCGGGAAGTCCACAGGCGTGCCGGTAAAGGTGCAGTCCGTAATTTCCTTTTCCACATAAAACACGCCGTCGTATTCCGCAACAATCACAAATTCCGTTCCACAGATCGGTGCGTGATCATAGGCAAAATACAGTGTGTACCACCCGCTGTCGGTATTTTTCTGAAAAGTCTTTGCCGCCGGGTCCTCTTCCTTTTTGGCGATGGGATTCTCATCATCTATATTGGAGCGTTCCTCGTTCTTCGCCTCTTGTTCGCGATATTTTTCCTCCTTCAACGCGGCGCAGTATGCCACAACCTCCGGGTCATGGATGAATTGCCCTCTACTTTCTCCGCCACTTGGGCTTACCAGAACGGAAGTGATCTGATTTCGGCTCATTTGATCCATGCTCCGAGCGGAAAGCCGCGTGTACAGAATGTGATCCCGAAAGGCGGTACTGTACAAATAGTCGCCGTTTGGGTCATTCTGCAGCGTATAATAGGCACGAGAAAGCATCACCCGCGGCTTGTAGCTGACCCGATGATCGGTTAAAAAATTGCAGTATTCACCGGTGAGACCATCCATGCGATAGTAGGTGCTGCCGTTGTATTCTACCCAGGTCACCGAGCCGCCTTGCCGGTGCTCCTTCACCTGATACCCAACAGCGTAGCACCAAATTGCCACACCTGCAACACACACGGCCATCACAGCAATAAACACGATAAGCGATAATTTTCCGGTTTTGATTCTGGTTTTCATAGGCCCCTCCTATATCATTGGGATCTACAATTCAATATTTATCACTATTTTCCTGTATATTTTCAACATTGTGATACAGTTTGTGAAATATTTCCAATAAGTTATGTAAAATGTATTGACAATCTCGCTAAAAGTGTGTAAGATATACACAGAATGATTGCTTGAGCAGTCATTCGACACCTAAAAAGGGAAATGAAAAGGAAAGAGCGGCGTACCCTGCGCGTTTATTCTCTTAGAACGCGCGCTCTGTACACCCGACCCACACCTTAACGGTGCGGGGAAGAGCAGGTCGTAAGGCCTGCTCTTTACTTTATATGCAAAAGAGAGCAACCGGTCATTCTGTGTTGCGTGCGCCGTCTTCTGCCCTATCCTGTTCTACTTTATCCATTTGCTTTCGCACACGCTTATACTGGACCGTAAATGCGATTATTAGCAGCATAAAAGTCAGAATAAAGAACGCCGATAATGCGATACCAAAATCCCAAACTTGGTGCGTGCGTATGTATGCAATGACTGTACATATTATTGCAGCTGCTGTTGGTATGATAAATACAGATGACCAAAAGCAAGATAATTGGACAAAGCTATCCCAAAGCGCTTTACGCGGGGTCTTGTTATCAACATGGCATGTTTCTGATTTCCAGACTGTATAGGCAAATTTGTCTGACCGAATTTGTTCGCTGTATATTTCCAAATCGTCCGCTTGTGCTGATTTCAATTCAACATCAAAATCAGCAACAAAACAGTCGTTCGCAAAATTATAAAAGGAAGCAAAATATCCTTTATCTTCATGATCTTGACTTTCAAAAAAAGCCAGCACAAATGAAATTAAGGCAAGAAAGAAGATATTTTGTTTCTTGCAGAAACCGGCTTGGCGAAACACCAAGGTGCTTGAACCGTCCGGCACACGCAAGGTCGTTCTTTTCTTTATAGTAATTTCTTTCGAGCAGCCACTGTCTACTGCATATTCATATTCTCGATTCTTATCTGCGTGTAAAACAATTTGCATAAGGTCACCATATCTGTGTTGCGTCTTGGGACACAGTCTTAATAGAACAAGGGACGGTTCCCTGTTTTACTACTTATTCCATGCATCAACAACCGCTGTGGCATCGGCAACGAAATTCTCCTTAGAATACTGAATTTTATAATTCTTGCCTTGCTGGATCTGACAAGTCGCGTAAATGTATGTATCATTCTTGCTTTGTAGTACTAAATTGTATGCCATTACATTATCATCCTCGCCCTCCGGCTGACCGTAATATAACATATACGCACCAATTTTCTCTTGATTACTTAATGTAAAGTCATCATCTGAGCGATCACAAATTTTATTCTGCGCAAACCCCACATTACTCTTTGCATAATAACAATAAAACGAAATGCTGCTATCTTTCATGTTATCCGGTGTGTATTCAACAAAAACATTTCCTAACTGACCAAAACGATTTTGCTCTAAAACCACATCAGAAATGTGGTTCGGCAAATCAACTCCATTGTCATTTAGGCCCTCTTCTTCACCTAAGGCGCTCGGTTCATGTTTTTCCAATTCATCACATACGGCTGTAATGGTTAGCGGTGAAGCGAGCGTTTTGTCCGATTCTGTAGTCAAAAATGATAATGTAAATACAAATGGAGCGATGAACACAAACACAATGGGAAGAATGATTCTCGCAGACGAAACCAGATAATGATCACTCCCTTTTTGTTTCTGCCGAATTGCAGCAGCCAAGAAGCCGATAAGAATGAAAATATACACAAGACAAATAGTGACTAATCCGATGATTATTCCGAATTGAGCAAGATCAAAATTGAATGCAGAAACAAGCGGTGTGTTTATGGGCATAATTTGCGCGTACCAAATAACTGCACCCAAAACAGCGAGTGTCAATATCAGCTGAATACTATAGCTGATAATATATTTGTTCTTTTTCATAGCTTTTTCACCTTTCCCGGTTTTACATCTTTCTCATACACCCTATCTCTCAGATAGCAAAATAAATACAGAGTTTGCGGTTCTATTTTAACAGATAAATGATATTCTGTAAAGTTAATTCAACGGAGCAGAAAAAAGGCCCCTCGCATCTTGCGAAGAGCCTTTGGTGCCGCTGGCGGGGGTCGAACCGGATAATACAGAGAACCGTCCCCTGCTCTCAAAGAGTGGTATACATTTTGGTATACATTTTATCGTAAAGTAGGGTAAAATAGCGTAAAATTCGCAAAAAAGCACCTGTTGAATAAGGGCATAAAAAATCCCCTAAAACAGCCAAAAATCGGCGATTTTAAGGGAAATTTACTGGTGATCCATCGGAGATTCGAACTCCGGACACCTTGATTAAAAGTCAAGTGCTCTGCCAACTGAGCTAATGGATCGCATCCGCCCCCTGAGGGGCGCTGGCTGGGGAGGCGGGATTCGAACCCACGCGTGAGGGAGTCAAAGTCCCTTGCCTTACCACTTGGCGACACCCCAATGGTTACGGGCGTTATTCAAAAAAAATGGGGTGGGATATCGGATTCGAACCGATGACCTCCAGTGCCACAAACTGGCGCTCTAACCAACTGAACTAATCCCACCATATATTGGCGCGCTTGAAGGGACTCGAACCCCTGACCCACTGCTTAGAAGGCAGTTGCTCTATCCACCTGAGCTACAAGCGCAAATTGGAGCATCCCTTGCTGGAGCGGGTGATGGGAATCGAACCCACACGACCAGCTTGGAAGGCTGGGATTCTACCATTGAACTACACCCGCAGATGCAACGGTCATTATTATAGCCAAACAGGGGCGAACTGTCAAGGGATTTTGAAAAACTTTTTTCTTTTTCAATGCCCTTTTCCTAAGTGCGTATTTATTTTATACCATATTTTACACCAAGATGCAAGGGAAATCAGCCAAAAGTCTTTTGTTTTCTCCCTGAGATTCTAACGTTGACCCCTCCCTTCCTCTCGCTTAGCCATTTTCTAAAGTAAAAGAATGACAGCTGCGTGTTGCCGTAAGCCTTTAATCCAGGATTTATTTGCTACACGGCGATTTTCTTTCATTGAATCTTTTTGTTTTTATCCTCTTTCTATTGACAGCGAATAAAGCCTATGGTAAAATCTAATCAGTTAGTGGTTACTAACTGTTCCCTTAAAAAAGCAATAGCACAAATTGAATTTCAAAATGTGACCAAAAACTGGATATGGTCACATCGCTGAAAGGCGTGGAATAATTTTTCATTTACCGCAAATACTTTTAGCCGACGGGCGATACCGTCGGCTAAGATTTGAAGAAGCAGTTAGTGCTTACTAACCACAAAGGAGCATTTATGCTGGAGCAATACCTCATCAATCACTGCGCGCCCACTTTGGCATCGCTGAAGACCGCCAATCTGTTCAATTGCAACGCAGAGAACCCAATTGCCCTGCAAACCGCTATTGCCAGCTGGCAGGCGCTGCTGGCGCCAAAGGGCGTGAAGTTACTGCTATTACGGGAAAACGGCAATCGGGCGTTGGTATATGTGTACCGACCGGACCGGCTGGCCCGCGACCTGCAGCAGCCAGGGGTGGCGGCATTTCTCGCCCACTGTGGCTATACCAGCACGGCGCCGGCTGCCTGTCTTGATGTGTTACGGCACAAGCTGGCAGTCAGCATCGACTTTCCCCACGAGATCGGCCTGTTTTTAGGCTATCCTCTGGGCGATGTGATCGGCTTTATTGAGAACCACGGCCAAAACTGCCTGTGCTGCGGAGTTTGGAAAGTATATACCAACCCGGAGGCTGCCGCCGGTGCCTTTCGTAAATTCAGCAAATGCACCCGCGTATATCGCCGTTTGTTCTTTGGCGGGCATCGGAATGTGGAACAGCTTACAGTAAAAAGTGCTTAATAATTTTTAGATACAGAAAGGAATTTATTATGAAAAAAATCGCGATCGTTTATTGGAGCGGCACAGGCAATACGGCCCAGATGGCAGAGGCTGTGGCAGAGGGCGCAGGCGTTGCCGGTGCAAAGACAGACTTGTTCACCCCCTCTGACTTCTCCCCTGCCCGGGTCAAGGACTATGACGCCATTGCTTTTGGCTGCCCGGCCATGGGCGCAGAACAACTGGAGGACTTTGAATTTGAGCCGCTGTTTCTGCAATGCGCGCCGGAACTGAACGGTAAGGACATCGCCCTTTTCGGTTCCTACGGCTGGGGCGACGGCGAGTGGATGCAGACCTGGGAGGACCAGTGTAAAGAGCTGGGTGCCCACCTGGTGTGCAACAGCGTCATTGCCAATGAGGCACCGGACGATACCGCCCTTGCTGCCTGCCGCAACCTGGGCGCCGCCCTGGTGTAATCCCCCCTATAAATGCAAACCGACCCGGTACAGATCTCTGTATCGGGTCGTGATTTTATTTATCCCCATTCGGATCAAGCATTTCAATTTCGTGCTGAAAATACTGCTCTTGGAAATTTACTGCCTTTTCGATCTCGTCCGGTGTAAAAGTGACATCCGACGGCGCAGCAATCCATTTGTCCTCCACATCATCCAGCCGATGAATGACCGCGATCACACGCCCTTTGTATTTCTCCACCGGCTCGCTTACGCCCAGCAAATATATGTCCACTTCTTCCCCATCTGCACTGAAAATATGCGGCACATAGCCATAGTTCACCGGGTAGATCATATCCGTGTGCTTTGGGTGATGACTGCCAAGGGGTCGATCGATCAGAATATCTACCGTTTTGCCAAGTAGCATATCGGACAAAGCACGGCGCAAAACAGACTGGATAAAGGATTGCTTACCCTGCGCATAGTCCTCTCTGCCGCTGTCCGTAGGCAGCTTGGCCGCCAGCGCCAACTTTAGGCGCTCATACGCTCCGGCTGCGTCCGGGTGGGTGCGCAGATAATCCCGAAACAGAATGTAATTCTGCCAGTCCACGCTGCCGGTGCGCACAATATGGATAAAATGGGTTTGCAAGTCTCCGGAACCGTCATAATAACTGCCACAGGCCAACAGCAGCTGCCCCCGCACCCCCGCCTGCGCATTGGGACGGTAATAAAACCCGGCGGCACGCAGCTGTTTTTCATAGGCCAAGAGCGCGTCAAAATCATCCACCGCAACGGCAATGTCAATAATCGGCTTTGCCTGTATCGTGGGAATGGCCGTGCTGCCTACATGAGCCATCTCCACCGCAATCGACCCAAGAATTTGGCGCAGCCGTGCCATGGTCGCCTGTGCCTCCGCCTCCCATGCCGTTTCGTGGGGATAAAGCGCCACCGCTCCGCGTTTCAGTCCAAGCATTTGTAATCTCCTATCTTTTTATTGTCTCTATGCTCTATGTTTGTTCTGAAAAATAGAATTAAAACAATTCCAAAAAACATCACATTATTCCTTGACAATTTATTTCACATAGTGTATTATATACACATACCGATTGGTTGGACGGTTATTCGACACCGAAAACAGAAATGAAAAAAGGAAGGGCAGTGTATCCGGCGCGTTTTATCTCATTCATTTATTCTCTCTCTTTCGCGCGCCGCATTCAAACACCCGCCGCATCGATCGGTGCAAGGGAAGAGCAGGTCTCACGGCCTGCTCTTTTCTTTTGCAAAACAAGGAACCGTCCCCTGTTTTACGCATTCCATTTTTTCCCAATATAATTCCAGAAATCAAAGTGAATTTCTGGTGCCAAACTACGTGCCACTTTATAGGAATATCTGGCTTCAGAGTGGATGTGCCAATATGGTTCGTAATACAGCTTATTGGTGTAGTATGCAATGTAAAGTACCGCCACAACTATCATTTCCATGACCGCTATGACAATAAGGATTTTGTTATTTTTTACTTTATGTGTAAATAGCAGGTAAAATATAACAAGCATGGGAAACAATATCCCATCAAGTAAGTACGGCTGTCTATCCCATGAATAATGTGGATCACATGTCCCCAATCGATATCCAATACAGTACACAAGTACAACAATGAAAGAGACAATCAACAGTAGAGATCCAAAAATTTTTGTTTTGTTTCGCAAGTTTACTCTCCTGTTTTTGATAATAAATACAGGGTACGGTTCCCTGTTCGATCCTATTCAAGCTTTGTTCAATAGCATTTCTCTAACAGACAGTAAAAAAAATACAGAGTTTACGGTTCTATTGTAACAGAAAAATGGCGCTCTGTAAAGTTAGTTCAAAAGAGCAGAAAAAAGGCTCCTCGCATTTTGCGAAGAGCCTTTGGTGCCGATGGCGGGGGTCGAACCCGCACGGTATCGCTACCACTGGATTTTGAGTCCAGCACGTCTGCCAATTCCATCACATCGGCGTATTCTATTGTATTAAGCCCGAAACGGGGGCTGTACCGGCCAGCTTGGTGCTGGTAACCGGACTTGAACCGGTACGGTGTTGCCACCGAGGGATTTTAAGTCCCTTGCGTCTGCCGATTTCGCCATACCAGCACATAGCCCTAATATAATAGAATATTCCGCCGAAAATGTCAAGGTATTATTTCAAATTTTCTTTGATTTTTTGGTAAATTTCAATCGCTTTGAATCGCACGGCATAACCGTCGCCGTTCTCAATCAAGCGCACCTCGTCCTCGTCAAGATAAGCGGACAGATCCTCCTTGGTACAAGCAGACAGGCACACTGCTGGGAACAGCACGCACCACCAGTTATGCCCCGCCCCCGCGCCGATCTCAATCTTTAGGGCGTTATAATACCCGGCGGGTAAAGTCACATTCTCATACACCCGCGTATTGAAATACTCCCGCACGACGCGGGCGGTGACTTGGTAATTGTAGCCCTCCTGCCGAATCCGCTGCCGAGCGATCTCCGTAATGCGCTGCAAGTTGTTCTCCGCCGCCTGTTGGGCTTCCGTTACCGATTGGCAGTCGGAGAAGAAAGTGCACGCCTGCAGCACATCGTCCCGCACCAGCAGCTTTAAGTCCTGGTCCGCCTTGGTGTCGGAATTGGCCAAAATGTGCAGGCGAAACACATCCTCGCTCACCCGCTCACCGGTTTCCACCAGCGGGGCGAAGCAGGCGGCAAACAAGCAAAAGGAGAGAAATAGTGCGGAAAATAAGTATAATTTTTTCATATAAGAAAACCTGCCTTTCAAAAAGAGTGTTGGCAGGTTTTGCTATTTTTATACAGGGGCAAACAGACTGCCGGTCTGCGTTGGCGCATACTTGCCGCCGGACAGCTCCGTCAAAGCCGCTGCAAAGGCCGGGAGCCGTGTTTTCTCCATGGTATAGGCCAGGGTGACCGCTGCGCCAAAGTCCGCGTTTTGCACTCGCGCGCCATGGGCGGCCAGCAGGTTGTTCACCCGCTCATAGTAGCTATAATCCACCGTCAGCTCCATGGCGGCGCAAGGTGCCATGGTCACAACACCGGCAGCCTCCAGCGCCAAAGAACAGGCGTGAGAATAGGCGCGCACCAGTCCACCGGCACCCAGGAGGATGCCGCCAAAATACCGGGTCACCACCACGCACACATCCTGCACTCCGCTTTTCAAGAGTACATCCAGCACCGGCATACCGGCAGTACCGCCCGGCTCACCGTCATCCGAGGAACGCTGCACGCCGGAGCGCAGCACAAAGGCAGGCACATTATGGGTAGCGTCCCAATGCCGTTGACGAATACCGGCGATAAAGGCGTTGGCCTCCTCTACCGTATGCACCGGCGAAGTGTAAGCGATAAAGCGGGATTTCTTCTCCACAAACTCGTCATCTGCCGGCTCTAATATGGTTTTATATGGCTTTTCCATACCATCACCTACGAAAAAAGGGCAACGCCCAAGCGTTGCCCGTCTTTACTTGATTAGCCCTTCTTAGCGAATCTCTTGTTGAATCTGTCTACACGGCCGCCGGTGTCCACCAGCTTCTGTTTGCCGGTATAGAACGGATGGCATTTGGAACAGATATCGACTTTCATATCGCCCTTTGTGCTCTTAGTCTCAAAAGTAGCGCCGCAGGCACACTTTACTGTGCAAGTATCGTAGTTGGGATGAATTGCGTCCTTCATTACTGTCACCTCTTTACCAATTAGTCATAATGCTTTGATATAGTACCACATCTTGTAGCAAAATGCAAGCATTTTTTTAATTTATTTATATTCGCAGGGCTTGGACAAACAAAACGAATACAAATACACCGCGTGCACCGGTTTTTGCAGGGTGCGAGCCACCGCAGTTTTATAAAACATCAGCTGCTGCCGGTAGCGCGCCAGCAGTTCTTCTTCCGTTTTCACCCGGTCGGTTTTATAGTCCAGCAGCACCAAACCCTCCTGCTCCTCAAACACGCAGTCCGCAATGCCCTGTACAAAGACCGGATCATCTGCGTCCACCTGTTCCAGTGCGCGCACCGGCAGAAATGACGCCACTTTCAGCTCTCGGTAAACCGCCTTGGCGCCGAACACCCGGGCACCAAACGGGCCGGTAAAGAAAGCGGTCAGTTTTTGCCGATCCAAGGCGTGCGCCTCCTCCGGTCGCAGATAACCGGCACTTTGCACCCGGGCGATCTCTTGCTCTAAATCTGCACGCGCGGCGGCGTAGTCGCAATACTGCATAAAGGTGTGCATGGCCGTACCCTTCTCGGCCGGAGTCAGGCCGTCCGGCTGCAAAAAAGCCGGCACGGACCGGGCAACATACGCACCGGTAAACACAGCCTCATCCAGTGCGGAAGCGTTGCGCTTGCCACTGACTTTTGACAGTGCCGCATAAGAATAAGTATAATCCAGCTTTTCCCGGATCTGCTCAACGATGCGCGGATCCGCCGACATTTCCCTTTCTGCCGTCTGCACAGGCGCTTCCGTCTCCGGGGAGTGGAACACCACTTGCAGGGCAAAATCTGCCGGGTGCACCGGCACCTCCACAGTTGCCATCTCCCGCAGGGCGCCGCCGTCCGGGTGGCACAGAGCCGACATCAAGAGAAAATCGCTGTCATATTGCAATTTGGAGCACAAATGAGGCAAGGGCTTGCCCTGCTGCATATAGGCGGCCAGAGTCTTGACTCGGCTTTCCAAGCTACGCACGCTGGCAAAAGAGATAAACTGGCTTTTGGCGCGCGTCATGGCCACATACAGCACCCGCAAATTCTCGCTCATAGCAGCCAAGCGGCTCTCTCGCTTGACCACTTCCAGCGGCAGGGTTGGATAATCAAAATACCTCTCCTCCTGGTGGCACTTGGTGGCCAGTCCCAGCTGCGGGTGCAGCAGCATTTTGCCGGTCAGATCCTGCATATTGTACTTGCGCCCGGCACCTGCCAAAATGCACACCGGGAATTCCAGCCCCTTGGAGTGATGCACACTCATAATTTTGACCGCGTTCTCGTCTGTAACGATCACCGGAGCGCTATCCGTTTTGCCGTCCCCACGGATCATACTGTCTACATAGCGCAAAAAGGCTGCCAGTCCAAGTCCGCCGTTTTGGTCGAAGCGCCCGGCAATGGACAGAAAAGTCTCCACATTCTCCTGCCGCTGCTGACCGTCGCCCAAAGCGCGAATATAAGCAAACAGACTCTTATCCCGAATCAGGCGGCGAATAAACGCCTCAACCGGCATGGTCACCGCCAGCTTTTTGTAAAAAGACAGATCCTTTTGCAGCGCAGCGCAGCAAGGACGGCAGCTGTTGTCCGGGTGGAACACGGCGGAATAAAACCGACCGTAACCGGCAGTCAGCTTGATCTCTGCCAGTTCATCCGCCGTAGCGCCGTAAATGGGAGAGGACAACACTGCCAAAAGCGGAATATCCTGCATGGGGTTGTCAATCACCTGCAAATAAGAAAGCAGCAGACGAATTTCGCCATTCTCAAACAAGCCGGTGGCGTTGTCGCAGACCACCGGAATATGCAGATCTTGCAGTGCCTGGGCATAATCTCCGGCGTGGGCGCGCATACTGCGCATTAAGATAGCAAAATCTCCATACCGCAGCGGTCGCAGGCTGTCACCGTCCTGCACCGTCTCGCCGCTTTGCACCTTCTTTGCGATCAGGCGCGCCACCGCCATGGGTTCGTCCATCACATGATCCTTGCCGGTAGCAGCGTCTAAAATATGCAGTGCCGCGTGGGGCACAGAGTCCGGGGGCGTGCTGTCAAAGGGGTTCAAATACTCGCTTTGGGAGTAGTCTAACTCCCCCACCCTGCGGGTCATAAACAAAGAGAATACTTGGTTCACATAAGCGCACACACCGGCGCGGCTGCGGAAGTTCTTGTCCAGCGTAATGGATGCCGGGAACGCCGGGTGCTGCCGATTGTAAGAGGTGTAGCTGTCTTTCTTTGCCATAAAGATCTGGGGCATGGCCAGACGAAAGCGGTAAATGCTCTGCTTCACATCGCCCACCATGAAGCGGTTGCCGCCGTTGGATAGAAAGGCAAAAAGCCGATCCTGCGCCTCGTTGGTGTCCTGATACTCGTCCACCAAAATCTCCGCATAGCGCCCTTGCAACTGGCGGCCAAGTGCCGTTGCCTGCACCGTACCGTCTGCGGCTTTTTCCATCAATAGATCAATCGCAAAATGCTCAATGTCTGAGAATGCGTAACCACCCAGCTCGTCCTTTTTCTCTCGCACCAGGCGCTCCACCGCCTGCACAACACGGAGCAGCGCGCGGTAGATTGGGTACAAATCGGCGGTATCCTGGGCGTAATCGGCACTGTCAGACACCAAAAAGGTCTTAATATCCTTGGTAATAATCGTTTTATAGATATCACGATTGGCAGCTAAAGCCGCCTTGACCTCCGGGTCGATATTCTTACGCACCCGTGGCATATTGGCGAACGCCACCGGGAAGCCCTGCTTCATAAAAGCGTCCCAGCCGCTGTGCAGCAGACTTTGCAAGTGAGCGATCAGTTGCCGATCATCGGCAAGCATCTCTGCATATTTATCGTAGGCCGGTTCAGGAGGCAGTTGCCCTGCCGACTGTTTCACAAGGGCAGCGGCAGTCTCCAGCATTTCCTCCACCTGGCGCATTAGCGCAGGATACCAAGGCGAATCCATCAGCGGCACTGCCGGATCATAAGCGGCCACAGCTTGCTCCAACCAGTCAAAGGGAAAGGCTTGGGCATTCATAAACCGCATCAGTTCTTTAATCAGCCCAAACAGATCCCTGTCCTTGTCCGGTGTCGTGAATGCCTCTGTCAGATGCAGGAAGTCCGGATCGGCCTCTTCGTAGAATTCCGTTAGCACGGTATCAATGGCTTCTTCAAACAAACGGTCATTTTCATTCTCGTCCAGCAGGCGAAAGTCTGCCGGCAGGTGCAGAGAAAAGAAATTCTCACGCACTAACTTTAAGCAAAAAGCATCTATGGTGCAAATGTCTGCACCGCTGAGCAGGGACAGCTGGCGCTTAGCGTTAGCATTCCCAGGATCTGCCGCCAAAATTTGGCGCAGCCGCACGGAAAGACGAGAACGCATTTCTGCCGCAGCCGCATTGGTAAAGGTAACGATCAGCAGTCGGTCAATGTCTATCGGGTGCCCCGGATCGGTAATACACTTGCTGACCCGCTCAATGAGCACAGCCGTCTTGCCGCTGCCGGCAGCGGCGCTCACTAAGATATTGCCGCCCCGGGCGTCGATAGCGTCCTGCTGAGCATCTGTCCACTTAGGCATGGTTCTCCCCCTCCTTTTCCAGTTCAGCCAGCACAGCGCTGTCTGTTTGATCATCATAGGTACGCGGGGTTACGCTCTTTTTGAACGCGCAGACCGAGGCAAAATCGCAGTATTCGCAGGTTTTGTCATGGTCCTTAGCCTGTACCGGGTGCTGGCCGATTTGACCGTTTTGCAGGGCGTTGCCCATATCCGCCACCAGCGCTTCGATCTTGCGCTGAAGCAGCCCCAGCTGTTCCAAGCTGGCAAGGGAGCCGCCAACGCCGCTTTTTTTCAGCCGTACAGGAATGTACTTGCCCGCCAGGTCGTGCTCCATGGCCGCCGGAATGTCGCAATCCGGGTTGGTAATCACTATGCCATTCATACCGAACGCCTTGTCCTCCTGACCGGCAATGTCCCTCTCCGCGCTGCTTTTCGTCTCCACTGTCATCACACTGCGGGCAGCGTGCATATACAGCACTCCGGCAGGCACACCCGCATAGGGATTGCTGCCATCGGCGCATACATTAAACAAATATAAGAACATTTGCAGGTTCAGCCCGTTGACAATATCTGCCAGACGAAAGGCCTTGGCGCCGGACTTGTAGTCCACCACGCGGACGAACTGCTGACCGTCCTGCTCCAATACATCCACCCGATCCACAGATCCGCGAATGCGCAGGCTGCCGCCATCCTGGAGCGGGATCACCTTGGAATGCACCGCTCCGTCCACATCAATGGGCAGTTCAAAGGCCTTGGCCTCAAAATCGCTCTCGGCAAACTCCCCTGCCAATCGGCACACCACATCCACCAGCATTTTGGACAGGCGGCGGAAGTTGTAGCGGAAGCGGGAAGGCATATCCGACGGATCGCCCATTTCCTCCTTAAAATACTGTTCAATATAGCCGTCCACCAGCGCAGTAATCTGCTTTCTGTCATAGTCGGGCAGTTGCTTGGTGCCCACCTCAGACAGCAGTTTCTCCAGCACATAGTGGATCAGCGTGCCCCGCTCCATAGGATTGATCTCCGCCTTTTGGCGAGGCTGTGCCCCCAGCCCAAACTTGCAGAAATAACGATAGGGGCAGTTGTAATAATCCTCAATGCGGGAGGCGGACAGCACCATATCCTTGCCAAACAGTTTGCGTGCAGTGGCAGTATCTTTGATCATCGGTGTACGGTTCTCCGCCAGCGCCTGTACCGCCGCATACTGCGGCTCGTCGCTGAAATAAGCACGCAGCGCCACGAAGAACGGATCCGTGCTGTCATAAAGACCGGACATCAGTTCAAAGGCATTTTGCGGTGTATCGACCAAATCCAGACCGTTTGCCGGGTTCCATTTTTCTACATTCAGATTCGGGAACAGCGCCTGTATGCCGGTGACAATGGCCGACGGTGCGTCTGCCCGCCCGGTAGCGGTATAGGTAACAAACAGCCGCTCACGAGGGGCGCTCACCGCCTTATAGGCAAAATACCTCTCCTGTAAATTCAAGATTTCGCCAAAGGAATACAGCTTAAAATTATGCGCCGCCAGTTGCTTGCGCTCATTGTCGCTGAGCAGGCCGCCACTGGTGACCGTTTGGGGAAATTCCCCTTCGTTGGCGCCCAGAATAAACAGCGCCCGCGGATTATTGAACCGCATACGATCCGCCTGGCCCACCTGCACATTGTCAAGCCCCATTGGGATCTCGCCCAGGTCCTCCGTATGGGTCACAAGCGCATAGAGGGCACAATAATCCTTCAACGCCATGGGCTTCTCCGGCAGCACCGTTGCCAGCTGGTCCAAAATGCGCATCAGCACATCCCAAGTGCGCCCTTGCTCCTCTGCCAGCGCAGACGCGCCGTCTTGAGCAAGTCCTGCCGCCAGCTGTTGCAAATGCTTATCCGCATGGTAGGCTTTTATGGCCTCAAACAAAGCGGTGCTGATCTGCCGCGGTGTGGCGCCGTGCACTTTCTTTTGGAACGCCAAGAGCGGCTCCATCAAGCTTTGCCGCAGAGCGTTGATCCGTTCCAACTGCACCCGGTCGCTGTCACTAAGCGCACCGGCAAAGCCCTTGGGCGACTTGTCAAACGGTCGCTTCCAGGCAGCACCATTGATGCCCCAGGTATACACATAATTTTCAGTACGGTGCAGATCCGGGCTGTCGGACACATCGGTCAGGCCGGTTTTGATCAGACTGAACAGATCGTCGCTACGCCAGCCGTAGATCACAGATCGCATCAGATACATAGGAAAGACCAAAATCGGCTGGGCGGTCACCGGCTGCCGCTGGTCTGCATAATACGGCACGCCGTATTTTTCAAAAGCTGACGCCAGCACCGGTGCATATTTTTCCCGGTCACGCATGGTTACAGCAATTTCCCCGGCACGGTAGCCGCAGCGCAGCAAACCTTTTATCTGTAAGGCCAAATCATTACAGGCATCCGTCACGGTAGAAGCTGCATACAGGCGAATATGCTCCGCTGGAATCTCCCTCTCCGGCGCTCGGTCGGCAAAAATATACTGCTCTACCCGGCGCAGATCCGCATAATCCGTGCGGTAGTTTTCGCCCAACTGCAACGCGTTGGTGGGCACGCCCGCCTTATGGGCAATGCGCTGCAAAATGCCTGCCGTCTCATTCACATAGGCAAACAGGTCGTAGCCGTCTCCGGTACCAAAGGAGTCGCTGTCCAGTGCAATATAAACCGCCTTAGCCTCAGCAATAATCCGCTCCAAAATCTTATATTCCTGGGCTACAAAGCCGTTAAATCCGTCTAAAAACACGGTTTGACCGGCAAAGTAGTTTTGATCCTTGATTTGGTCATACAAGCGAGTCAGTCGGTTCGCCGGATCCGCAAAACGGTCTCCAAGCAACGCCTCATACGCGGTCATAATACGCGAAAAGTCCCGCATTTTGCACCGCAGAATATCCGTATCCAGATCGTCCGCCGCCGCATATACCGCCGCACCGGACAGATTGCAGGACTTCATCTCGTCATAAATACCGGTCATGGACTGCACAAAGGCCGCAGAACTGCCTTTCTTCTCAAACAACTCCAGATCCGGGCGCACTTGGTCAATGGCCGTTTTCATCAAAATGGCCTTGCCGCCCTTGGTCAGCGGTTTTCTGCCGTCGGCGCCGTACAAACGGTCGCATTCATCACAAAGGCGCGAAAAGGAGAGACATCGAACGGCGTGCGCTCGTGCCTCCCCCAGTTGCTCCAGCAGACTGTACTCGCTGATAAACGAGTACTGCTCCGGTGTGATGAGAAGCACCCGTGTTTCTCCCCGGTCAATCTTGTCTGCAATGCGATTTCTTATATATTCGGTTTTGCCATACCCGGATCTGCCAAAAACAAGTTGCAGCATACAGGTCTCCTTTTATTTTTTGAAGCCGGAAAGATCCAGCTTATCAAAGCGGGTCAGGAATTGCGCAATCTCATCGGCAACCTTTGCGGCAGTACCCGCCACATCGTTCTCAATGTTCAAGGGCAAGATCGGATCGTGCACAGACAGGCGCAGCAAAAACCAGCCGCCGGGTATGTTGATGCGCACACCCTCATAATTCTCCGGCTCCACGCTCCAATTCTCATGGCCGGCAGCGAATGCAGCCAGTTGCGTCATCACATCTTCCCCATAGTCGTGAAAGTCCTCTAAGAGAATGGGCACACGGATCTCCACACTCTCTGCCGGGCGGTGCAGATCGGCCGTCAGATCCTCAATGGTCTGACCCTCTCGGCGCAATTTGGCTGCCTTTATGACAATCTTCGTTGCCAAATAGGCGCCATCGTCCAGGAAATAATTATCCTTTAGTGCTGCGTGGCCACTGGTCTCAATAGCAAGGGCAGAGTCTACGCCGCTCTTGTTCAGTTCAATACTCTTGTCAATTACATTCTTATAGCCGCGACGATAGCGCAGCTGCTTGCCCCTCAGATCCTGCTCAATAAAGGTACGCAGACCGTCGGAGGTCAGGCTGTCGGTCACCACTGTGGTGCCCGGGTGATCCTCCAGCACAATGGCCGCCGCCAGGGCAACCAGCGTGTTGCGGTTGATCTCCTGCCCGGTGGCGCCAATGCAGCCCATACGGTCCACATCCGTATCAAATATCAGACCCAGGTCGGCGCTGCTGTCCAGCACCATTTTGGAGGCGGCATCAATAGCGCCTTTATTCTCCGGGTTTGGAATATGATTGGGAAACATGCCGTCCGGCTCCAAAAATTGACTGCCGCTTACATCGGCACCCAACGGCGCCAGCACCTGATCGGCGTAAAATCCGCCTACACCGTTACCGGCGTCCACCACAATGTGCAAACCCGCCAGCGGGCGGTCACCATTTTGCACGCCGTCCACGATCTGCCGGCGCAAAAGGGCGGCGTAATCGTTCATAAAGGGCAGCATCACAGGTGCATTGTTGGTACCTGCCGGCACTTCCGCGTCATACGCCAGCTCCAAAATGGCGCTTACATCCGCCCCTTCCAGACCGCCGCCGGAAGTAAAGAACTTCAGCCCATTTCGGTCAAAGGGGTGATGGGACGCGGTGATCTCCAGCGCCGTTTGCACCGGCTCATTTTCTACAATACTCATAAACATAGAGGGGGTTGTTGCCAGTCCGCAGTCAAACACCATGCACCCGCAGGCACAAAAGGCCGCCATCGCCGCCGCTGCAATGCGGGGGGAAGAAATGCGACAGTCCTGCCCTACGGCAATGCCAAAGGTATCTACCTGCTCCTTACAGCAGTACCACTTATAGAAACCCACGCAGATCTTCTGCACCGTTTCGTCCGTCAGCTGCACACCGTGCTCCGCCGTTTCTACCGCCGTACCGCGCACATCTGTGCCGCTTTTCAGGTGCAAGAATTCTTTTTTATTCATCATCAATCAATCCCTCCGACAGCATGTTTTCGTATGCTACTATAAAGATTTTATATAACGGAAATGCCGCGGCAAATCCGGCTTTTAACTCGTCGATCAGCGCAGTAGAGCCAATACGCTCCAAGTTCCACCCGGTATAAGAGAACGACATGTCCTTTGCGTTCAAATAGGGCTGCAACGCCTTGGGTGCATCCGGCATCCGGTCTTTTTTGTAGCTGTTATAGCAGGCAAAGTGCATACCTGCGTCTTCTGCCTGTTTAACTGCACGCGTCCACTTGCGCGGGTGGGCCAAAATCACCTTGCGCAGTTCGTCAAACTGGGCGGGCTTTTGCACAAAGAAACCCAGGCCCATGGTGTAGCACACCGGCGAAAACTCAAACCAAAAGAATGGTGCACAGGGGTACTGCTTCTTGTGTCGCCGCAGCATCAGCCACAGGTTTTCCCGATACATCATCTTGCTTTTGGATCGACGGGTGTCTCTGCGAATGCGAGAAACAGTGTAAACAGGATCCGTGTACATTTTATCGTCCAGCTCCGTCATCATCTCCGCCAGATCCAACACAATCTGCCGCATGGGGATCGTGGCCAGCTGTTTTAATTCTTCCTTATGTTCTTCATAAAATGCCTTAGAATCGTTAAAGCGGTTCTCGCTGAGCAGCTCAATGGCTTTTGGGGTAATTCCGTTAAAATTGGTCATGCTTTAAGAGTCCTTTGCTTTGCATTTGCTGGGCTGCCAGCTCCGCACAGATCTTGGCGGAATGGAATTGCAGACCGCCTTGGATCCAAGCGTAATACGGCGGCCGAATTGGGGCGTCTGCCGACAGTTCGATAGACGAACCCAGCGTAAACGCACCGGCGGCCATCACCACCTGGCTGTCATAGCCGGGCATATCCCACGGCTCCGGCAGCACAAAGCTGTCAATCGGGCTACCGCTTTGCACCCCCTGGCAAAATGCAACCAGACTGTCCGGGTTTTCAAGTCCCAGACACTGCACAATGTCCTGCCGGGGTTCATCCCACTTGGGGGTCACATCGTAGCCAAAGGACTGGTACAACGCCGCAATATACACAGCGGATTTCAGCGCCTCGCCTACGGTATGGGGAGCATAGAACAGGCCCATATACAGCTCACGATTCATTCCCAGTGTGGCGCCCACTTCCCGCCCCAGTCCGGGGGTGGTCAGTCGAAAGGCGCACTTTTCTACCAAATCGTGGCGCCCGGCTATGTAACCGCCGGTGCGGGCCATACCGCCGCCGGCGTTTTTGATCAGCGACCCGGCGATCAGATCTGCCCCCACCTGGGTGGGCTCTTGCTTATTGACAAATTCACAGTAACAGTTGTCTACCATCACAATGCAGTTGGGGTTTTTCTCTTTGGCAATCTCTGCCACCTTTTGCGTTTCCTCTAAAGAGAGACTGGCGCGCAACTCATACCCGCGGCTGCGCTGGATATACACCATGGTCACCGTATCGTCCACCGCTTTGGCAATGGCTTCATAGTCTAAATGTTCCTCTTTCAGCGGCACGCAGTCAAAAGCAATACCATAGTCCTTCAGCGACCCCATATTCTCGCCGGTAAGCCCGATCACGCTGTGCAGGGTGTCATAGGGCATACCGCTGACGCACAGCATTTTGTCCCCCGGGCGCAGCACACCAAACAGCGCCACCGCCAGGGTGTGGGTGCCGCAGGTAAAATTGTGGCGCACAAGTGCGTCCTCCGCGCCGAACACCTGCGCCCATACTTTGTCCAGGGTCTCCCGACCCTCGTCGCCGTAGCCGTAGCCGGTGCTGCTGCCAAAGTGCCGCTCACTGATGCCGTTGTCCATAAAGGCCCGCAGCACCTTCAGCTGATTGTATTCCGTTACCTCGTCAATCTCCGTAAATCGTGGCGCCACCTGCTGCAACGCAGCGGCAGACGCGGACTCGATCTTCGGGTCCAGTTGAAAAAAGGGGGTCATTGATATTGTCTCCATAATCCTTGATTGATAAATCCGTTTTGCAGGTAAAACTGTTCATTGCGCCCTTGCTCACGCATTAGGTAGACAGTGCCTTTGCAGTCTGCCACCAGCCGCCGCACCAGCATAGAGCCGTAGCCCATGCGGCGGAATTCCGGCTGGGTTCGCACGGCGGTGAGCACTGCGCCCTTATCCGTTACGGATGATAATATGCCGCTGGCCAGGATCATGCCGTCCATACGCAAGGTCAGCGCCTTGGCGCCGCCGTGGCGAATACGATGGCTCAGATCTACATACCAGCTTTCAAAATCCTGGCTGTCGTAGTCAATAAAATTATATAGATCCATTAGTTTTGGATAGCTGTCAAACACAGCCATACCGCTTTGCACATCGTAGCGCCGCACAGACTGCATCATCGGCCCCTCTCTGTAAGGCCGATCCATGCAAAAATCCGCTGTACAAAGCAGCGTACCATATCCCATGGCCGCAAAAAAGGCCGTCAATTCTTCCCGGTCCGCATTTTCCGTTAAGGACAAAGTGCAGTCCCGATCCAAATACGATAAAACCGCAGTCATTTGCCCGCTCTCCGTTCTTTGCACATAAAAGCGAGCGAAGTTGTAATCACAGCCGTAACTTTCTGCCAGCGCCAGCACCCGTACGGAAAACAAATCCGTTTGTTCATACTGCCGCAGCAGATCTAAATTCTGTTGATACTCAATCATATAATTTTGGCAAAAGGGCGGCCAATAGTGCACGGGTAGCGTCTATATCCGACTGCTGCACCACAGAGGCGCCGGAGTGGATATACCGGCAGGGCAGGCTCACAGCCAGCGCTGCGCTTCCCTGTCCGGCCCGTTGCAGCGCGCCGGCATCATTGCCGCCGGCAATGGCGGTTTTGGTCTGGCTGGGAATACCGTTCTCGTCGGCTGTTTCTCTGGCCATACGATATAGCGCCCGGTCATAAATGGTGGCGCCGTCCATAAAGCTGACCACCGGGCCATCACCAAGCACGCACACCCGCTTATCGCCGGTCACGCCGTCCAAGTCCGCTGCGGTGGTGGCTTCCAGCACCAAAACACGATCCGGCTGGACCCGACTGCCGGTACAGGCAGCGCCCCGCAGGCCCACTTCTTCCTGCACCTGGAAGCAGAACCAAGTGTCTGCCTCCAGCTCCGATTGTAAAAGTTCGATCATCAGCATACAGCCGATCCGGTCGTCCAGAGCTTTGGCACAAATTTTACCGTCGCCAAAGGCAACATACGACTCGCTGAAATAGGCAAAGCTGCCAACCGGGGCTATGGCTTCCGCTGTTTGCTTATCAGCAGCGCCCACATCTATCAATAATTCATCAAAGGAAGGCACTTTCTCCCCTGCATCCTCATGGAGCAGGTGAATGGGCACCGTGCCTACCATACCGTAGCCGCCGTTTTCCAGCGCCAAGCGGCGCCCCAGCACCACAGAAGGGTTAATCCCGCCTACCGGTGCAAATTGCAGGTAGCCCTCCTCGGTGGCGCCGGTGATGATAAAGCCCACCTCGTCCATGTGGGCAGAGAGCATGACTCGCTTTTCCGGGGTGCGCTTGCCTTTCTTAAAGGCGATAACAGAGCCCATCGCGTCCACTGTGCAGGTGGTGCAATAGGGCCGGATCTGCTCTAAAATGTAGTCACGCACCGCCGCTTCATTGCCACTGGAGCCGTTCAAATCGCATAAGGTTTTAAGCACGGCGTTCACCTGCTTTCATTCGCACAAAAGCAGCCAGCAGCGCCGCCGTCTGCTCCACATCGGCGGTATCTACAACCTCTGCAGGGGTGTGCATATATTTTTCCGGGATAGACACCAGCGCGCAGCGTACACCGCTGCCGCAAATGCTAATGGCATCTGCATTGGTGCTGGTGCGCCCGGCCATCACTTCCGTTTGATAGGGTATCTGATTTTCCTTAGCAAGGTCCAGCAGCTCCTTGCTGAACTGCCGATCCAAAATCGGCGAAATACCGATCATCGGCCCCTTGCCCATCGCGCCGCAGTCCCGCGCCTTGCAGCCGGGTGTGTAGGCAAAAGACACATCTACGCTAACGCTGGCATCTACGCCACGGTCAAACAGCGCCGTCTTGGCACCACGGGTGCCTACTTCCTCCTGGGCGGTAAACAACAGGGTCACCCGGCAGGGCACATCTTTCAGCTGCTCTGCCGCCAGCAGAACCGCCGCCACGCCGCTACGGTCGTCCAAACAGTTGGCACTGACCAGGCTGCCGTTCAGCAGCGTAAAATGCTTAGCAAAGGTTACGCAGTCCCCTGCCGCTACCAAATCCTTGGCCGCCTGGGCGGTCAGTCCAAGATCAATAGAAAGCTCATCAATGGGTGCCGCTTTCTTGCCGTCCTCCCCTTTTTGCAAATGGGGTGGCAAGGTGGAGATGACCCCGGGCAAATCCCGCTTGCCATGAACCACCACCCGCGCGCCGGGCAAAATCCGAGGGTCTATCCCACCGCACTTGGCAAAGTGCACATAGCCGTCGTCGCTAATGCCTGTGACGACAAAGCAAATTTCGTCCCAGTGGGCCTCCAGCACCACATGGTAACCGCTGCCGAAGGTGCAGCTGATATTGTGCATGGCGTCCACCCGCACATCGCCAAAGGACGCCAACTTGGCAGTCAGCAGGTTCAGCACTTCCTCATCAGAAAAGGGCGTGCCGGTAACTGCCGTCAATTCCTGCAACAGCGCCGCTGTGTTTGTACTCAAAATGCGTTCACCAACCTTTTGAATTTCCGTCCACGGTACTCAAATGTCTTAAACTGGTCAAAGGCGGGGCAAGCCGGACAAAGAGACACAACATCTCCGGGCTGCGCTGCCTTGCGTGCCGCTTCTACCGCCTGTGCCAAATCTTTTACTTTTATAATTTGCAGCTGATCCGGATCATAATCCGGCGCAGCCAAAACGGCCTGTTCAATCTTATCCGCCGTTGCACCGTTCAAAATCAAAATTTTCACATGGGTCAACAGGTCAGGCACCATCTCGGACAGATCGTTGCCCTTATCCGAGCCGCCTTGAATAGCAATGATTTTTTGATTAAAGGCACGCACGCCGCTGATCACTCGACTGGGAGAAGTGGCGATGGAATCGTTATAATACTTTACCCCGTCCGCCTCACGGACAAACTCAATGCGGTGCTCCACGCCGCCAAAGGTGTGGGCCACCTCTCGGATCTGCTCCGGCTGCACCAGTCCCCACACCGCCGCGATGGCCGTGCAATAATTGGCAATATTGTGCCGCCCGGGCAGACGAATATCGGAAGCGGGCATAATCTGCGTCACCGTACCGTTCTCTGCATAGACGATATTGTCGTTATCATCTAAGTATGCGCCGGTATTAACCGGTTTTTCTAAAGAAAATTCCGTCAGCTTGCCCCGCACATCGTAGCGCATATCGTGGTACACCCGGTGGCCGATGGAATAATCACAGTCTGCGTTCAAAACCGTACGCTGGGAGGGACTTTGATAAATCAAAACATTCCGCTTGGCGTCCACATATTCGTCCAGAGAGATATGGTGGTCCAAATGGGTAGATTCGATATTAGTCACCACTGCAATATCCGGCTGATGCACCAGATTGCCCATAGTCAGCAGCTGAAAGGAGGACAGCTCACAAACCGCATAATCAGAGGGGGTCAGATCCTCCAGATACGGCAGCATGGCCTTGCCGATATTACCGCCGATCACTGCGGAGTGGCCAGCCTTTTTCAGCATTTCGTAAATCAAGGTGGTCGTTGTGGTCTTGCCGTTGGAGCCGGTAATGCCAATGATCTTGGCCGGGCAGTAATGGAAGAATTCTTCCATCTCGCTGGTCACCGTTTGGCCCCGCTCAATACATTCACCGATCCAAGGATTTTGGAATGGCAAAATGCCGTTGCTGCGGAAAACGATGTCCATCTCCGGCAAAATGCGCAAATAATCCTTGCCTAAGGAGAACTGCACACCGCAGGCCCGCAGCTCCTCACAAGTCTTTTTTCCAATATAGCTCTCGTCCCTACTGTCGCAGGCATAAACTTGCAAGCCATGGCGAGCCAAAAACAGCGCAGACGGCGCGTTGGCCACCCCCATGCCTACAAAAGCGATCTTCTTGCCCCGCAGGGACGCAATATATTCTTTTACCTTTTCTGTCATAGCTGTCTCCTTAATCGTGTGCGAAGAATGTGCCGTTCTTAAATTCTGCCAGAGTAAAGGTCTTCATCTTTTCCTCCAGCTTATCCTGAAACGGCAGGCGCTCGCCCTTATTTGCATCGGCAATGGGCAATTCGCAGCCCATTACATAATTGGCAATCATCTGCTGGCATTTGCTCACCCGGTTGCCCAAGAAGTACACCCGTCCGGTGTCCGCCTCTGCAATGGCATAGGCGATCTGCAACTGATCCCGCTTGCCATAGCAGGTAATGGATTTGCTCAGGTCAATGGCGTCTTCCCCGGCCGTGTCCGTTACAAACAAGATCACGCCGCTACCCCTGCGCTTCATCTTCTGTACCGTCAGATCGGTAAATGCCGCGTCGGAATAAGCCAAAATATCGCCACGGGTCAGCGCTTCCGTCTCCACCACATAAAAGAATTCTTTTTTCTTCATTGCCCGAGCGTCAAAGGGCATCTCGCTTAGTTCCAAATCTCGCTCAACGGTGTAGCCGTACCGATCCAGGTCTGCCAGCACCGCTGCGGTCAGCGGCTGGATCTCCCTCTCCGGTCGATCAGACAAATAATACCCGGCATCTGCCAGTTCGTCCTCAATGCGGCTGAGATACCCGTCCACTTTACCGTACTTGGAGTAGTACATCAAAAGCATGAACATAGAGGCGATCACCAGCGCGTCGCACACATAATTCATCACCAGTGCAGCCACGTGACTGGCCTTTGCTACCATCGGCTCCGCACCGATATACACCACCAGCACTGCAATAGCTGCGTACAGCAAAATGCGCATGGCTTTATATAACTTTTTCTGCTTTTTTCGAATTTCTCTCATTTCACCATTTCCATAAACTGCGCTTCGTCGATTACCGGTATTCCCAAAGCGTTTGCCTTATCCAGTTTGCTGCCGGCAGCCTCGCCTGCCAGCACATAAGTGGTCTTTTTAGAAACAGAGCCGCTGGCCTTGCCTCCAAAGGACTCGATCATGGCCGCCGCTTCGCTGCGCTTTAAGGTGGGCAGCGTACCGGTAAGCACAAAGGTCATACCTGCAAAGCGGTGATCCTCCACCTTCGTCTTGCTAACCATCTGCACGCCGGCGGCTTTCAGTTCTCCGATCAGCGCCTTGGCGCCGTCGGTAGCGAAGAAGTCCGCCACACTCTCCGCCATAATTTGACCAAAACCGTCAATAGAAGCGATCTCCTCCACAGTAGCCGTCATAATATTGTCAATATTTCCAAAGTGGGTAGCCAGCAGCTTGCCCGCCTTGGCACCGATGTGGCGAATGCCCAGGGCAAACAGCAACCGGGAAAGGTCGTTCTCTTTGGACTTCTCCACAGAGGCTAAAATATTCCCGGCGCTGGTCTCCTGGAACCCGTCCAGAGCGGCGATTTTCTCTTTCTCCAGCCGATAAATATCACCGGCAGAGCGAAGCATACCCGCCTGCACAAAGGTCTCTATGATTGCCGGACCAAGCCCCTCAATGTCCATAGCGTCCCGGGAACAGAAGTGGATCAGATTGCGCAGCAGCTGTGCCGGGCACTCCGGGTTCACACAGCGAATCGCCGCCTCATCCTCCTCCCGGATCACCGCCGCGCCGCAAGAGGGGCACACGGCCGGGAAAGTATAACAAGGATTACCGCCGTGTTTGGTCACGCACAACACCTCCGGGATAATATCTCCGGCTTTTCGCACAGTAACCGTATCACCGATGGCAATGCCTTTTTCTGTAATAAAATCCTGATTATGCAGCGTGGCGCGACTGACGGTGGTGCCCGCCAGATGAACGCTTTCCAGCACAGCGGTAGGGGTCAGCACCCCGGTACGACCTACGGCGATCTCAATATCCAGCAGCTTTGTTTCTTTCTCCTCCGGCGGGTACTTGAAAGCAATGGCCCACTTGGGGAATTTGGCGGTAGAGCCAAGAACATGCCGCTGGTCAAAATCATCTACTTTAATGACAGCGCCGTCAATATCGTATTCCAAATCGCCCCGGCGTTCACCGATGGCGTGGATCTCATCCAGCACTTTGTCAAAATCCGCATAGCAAGGGAAATCATCTACCGTGTGGAAGCCCAAATATTTAAGATAATCCAAAGACTCCTTGTGAGAATGCAGGGTCTTGCCCCGGATCTGCTGAATGTTGAATACAAAAATATCCAGTCCACGAGTAGCAGTCACGCTGCTGTCCTTTTGGCGCAGAGAACCGGCTGCCGCATTTCGTGGGTTCTTAAAGGGCTTTTCTCCGGCAATCTGCTGTCGATCCACCACCTGTTCAAAGCTGCGGTGCGGCATATACACCTCGCCCCGCACCTCCAGGTACGGTAACGGATCCTTGATTTTCAGCGGAATACTGCGGATCACCCGCAAATTGCCGCTCACATCTTCGCCCACATCGCCGTCACCTCGGGTAGAACCACGCACAAACACGCCGTCCCGGTATTCCAGACTTACGGACAGACCGTCGATCTTCGGCTCCACCACATAGCGCGGGTGGTCCACACTTCCCTGCACCCGCCGGTCAAAGTCTCGCAGTTCTGCGGTACTAAACGCATCCTGCAAGCTTTCCATACGCACTGTATGGGTCACCGGGGCAAAGGAATTATCCGCCTTGCCGCCCACTTTTTGGGTGGGACTGTCCGGAGAGACGTAGCGTGGATTGGCCTGCTCCAACGCCTCCAGTCGGCGCATCATCATATCGTACTGATAGTCCTCAATCTCCGGCGCGTCGTCGTTATAATACTTATCCGAGTAGTAGCGCAGCTTTTGGCGCAAGTCCTCGATCTCCTGTAAAACAGTCACTGCATTTTCACCTGCTTATTATCTGTTTATAATCTTATTCATTATAGCAATTTTTGTCCGGGTATTCAACAATTATACGCCATTTTTTACCCGGAGTACAAAAAATAGGCACCTGCGCCACCGATCCGGGGGCCACAGGTGCCAAAATGTGATTTTGTCGGTTACAGGGTAAATTTGCGGAATACTTTCTTGCCCTTACGCACCACAGCGCCGGCTTCTAAATCCGCCTTGCTGACGGTGGCATACACATCATCCACTTTTTCGTCATTCAGGCTCACGCCGCCCTGGGTGATCAGCCGTCTGGCCTCACCCTTGGACTTAACCATACCGCCCAGCACCATCAAATCCATCAGGCCGATGCTGTCGTCGGTCAGGCTGTCTGCCTCCACCTGGGTGGTGGGCATATTTGCGTTGTTTGCACCGCCGCTGAAAATGGCGCGGGCTGCTTCCTGGGCTTTCTTGGCTTCTTCCTCGCCGTGCACCAGATTGGTCAACTCATAAGCCAGTACTTCCTTGGCGGAGTTCAGCTGCTGGCCCTCCAACTTTGCATACTCGTTGATCTGCTCCATAGGCAGGAATGTGAGCAGCTTCATGCACTTGATCACATCTGCGTCGTCCACATTGCGCCAGTACTGGTAAAACTCATACGGAGAGGTCTTTTCCGGATCCAGCCAAACGGCGCCCTTTTGGGTCTTGCCCATCTTCTTACCCTCGGAATTCAGCAGCAAGGTAATGGTCATGGCAGAGGCGTCCTCCCCCAGCTTGCGGCGGATCAGCTCCGTGCCGCCCAACATATTGGACCATTGATCGTCGCCGCCAAACTGCAAGTTGCAACCATATTTCTGGAACAGAGTGTAGAAGTCATAACTCTGCATGATCATGTAGTTGAACTCCAGGAACGACAAGCCCTTTTCCATCCGCTGCTTATAGCACTCGGCAGTGAGCATACGGTTCACGGAAAAGCAGGCGCCCACTTCCCGCAGTACTTGCAGGTAGTTCAAATCCAGCAGCCAGTCGGCGTTGTTCACCATCAGGGCCTTGCCCTCGCTAAAGTCAATAAAGCGGCTCATCTGCTTTTTGAAACAGGCGCAGTTGTGGTCAATGGTCTCCTTGGTCATCATCTGGCGCATATCGCTGCGGCCGCTGGGGTCGCCGATCATGGCGGTGCCGCCGCCGATCAAAGCGATGGGCTTGTTGCCGGCCATTTGCAGCCGCTTCATCAGGCACAGCGCCATAAAGTGACCCACGTGCAGACTGTCTGCGGTAGGGTCAAAGCCAATATAAAACACGGCTTTACCGGTATTGACCAGGTCGCGTACCCGCGCCTCGTCCGTTACCTGGGCAATCAGCCCCCGTGCTTGCAAATCTTCATAAACTCCCATTTGTTTGTCCTCCAATATTCAGTCTATCTATTCGGTCACAGGCGAAAGGCGCATGTGCCGTTTTTTACTTTTTGTTCCATATTCACGCCCATTGCGATTATCCCTCCCGGGCAGTACGCAGCATTTCCTCTGCCGTTGACAGCAGCGCCGGTGTAATTTCCAGTCCGCCCATAATGCGCGCCAGTTCTCTTGCTCGACCGTCAAAGTCCAGGCGCTGCACATGCGTATACGTGCGCTCCCCTTTCACCTGCTTTTGGATCAGGAAGTGCGCCACGGCCAGAGATGCAATCTGAGCCGAGTGGGTTACACAAATCACCTGGGTGTCCTCAGCCACAGCCCGCAGCTTTAAGCCGATCTTTTGGCTGGCACGGCCGCTGACCCCGGTGTCAATCTCGTCAAAAATCAGGGTGCCCACCGTATCTTTGTGGGCCAAAATGGTCTTGATGGCAAGCATTATGCGGGACAGTTCACCGCCGCTGGCAATTTTAGCCAGGGGCTTGGGCGGCTCGCCCGGGTTGGTGGAAATCAAAAACTGCACCGTATCCTGCCCGATAGAGGACAGCTTGCCTTTGCCAAAGTCCACCACAAAGCGAATACCCGGCATATCCAAATACGCCAGTTCTCTGCAAACTTCCTTTTCCAGCTTGGCAGCCACCTGCTTGCGTTCCCCGGTCAAATTCTCTGCCGCCGCTTGCACTTGCAAAAGCAAGTCGTCATAGGACTTACTGAGGGTCTCCAACTCCCGGTCGGCAAAGAGAATTTCCTCCCGCTGGGCGCGCATTTCATCCAGCTTGCCCAGCATTTCCTGTTCCGTAGTGCCGTATTTTAAGGACAGGCGGTACAATTGATCCAGCCGCTCCTCAATTTGAGCTTGCTCCTCCGGATCAGCGTCCAAGGCGTCCAGCTTCTGTTCCGCGTCATCTTTGCAGGTCTCGGCGCTGTCACACAGGGCATACAGCTGCTCACTGATGCTTTGCAAGGAGGAATAGGGTGCCGTCTTGGCTGCCAACGCCCGCAAATAGCCGCACACCCCGGAGAATTCCTCGTCTCCACCCATGGTATAAGCCACATCTTGCAGGGCAACGCGCACCGCCTCTGCCTCACTCAGCTCCGTGCGGCGGGCGTTCAGCCGCTCGGTCTCGCCGATCTGTATATCCGCGTCCTCCAGCTCTTTGATCTGGTAATTCAGCAGATCCAGCTTATTTTCTTTGTCTTCCTCGTCCGCCGTCAGCGCCTTTAACCGCCGCCGCACAGATAAAAATTGGTGAAACACCGATTGATACGCCGTCAAGGTGCGGTCACTCTCTGCCAGCATATCCACAAAGTGCACATGTGCCTCCGGGTCCAGCAGCGTTTGGGAGTCGTGCTGACCGTGGATATTCACCAGTGCATTACCCACTGCGCGCAGCATGGTCACAGTACAGGGCGCACCGTTGATCTTGCAGCTGCTTTTGCCCTCGGCAGAAATTCGTCGGTAAAGCACCAGCGAACCGTCCGCCTCCGGTTCCAGACCCAAATTGCCGATCACAGCCTGCACGGCCGGGTCCACCCCCTCAAAGAAGGCGCGTACCACTGCCTGGGGTGCACCGTGGCGCACCAACTCCCGGGATGTGCGCTCGCCAAGAATGGCGTTGATGGCGTCCACCACAATGGATTTACCGGCGCCGGTCTCACCTGTGAGCACATTCAGCCCGGTGTCAAACTGCACCGCTGCCTTTTCAATCACGGCAATATTCTCAATTTCCAGCACTTTAAGCATGGAGCATCTTCTCCAAATTTACGGTAAAGATCTGGGCTTCCCGCTCGGTGCGGCAAAGCACAAAGATGGTATCGTCCCCGGCGATGGTACCCACTACGCCGTCCCAGTCCATAGAGTCAATGGCGGCACAGGCAGCGTTTGCCATACCGGAAAAGCACTTGATACACACGGTGTTCATAGCGTACTGCACCTTTAAGATGGCCTCGTTGAAGATACCTGCCGTGCGGCCAAAATTTTCCTCCTTCGGGTGCTTGCCGGTGGAGTACACATACTTGCCGTCTGCACTGTGTGCCTTCACCAGCCGCAGCTCTTTAATATCCCTGGAAATGGTGGCCTGGGTGACTTCAAAGCCGGCCTCATGCAAATATTTTTGCAAATCCTCCTGGGTTTCCGTCTCGTATTTGGAGATGATCTCCAGGATCTTTGCCTGTCGTCTTTTCTTCATCCCAATCACCTTTCAATGATCTTTTTTCGCAGAATTTCGTAAAAATTGTCCGGCTTCACTTTAATAAGTCGCGCCACATAGGGAGATTTGGAAATACGCACCACCGTGCGACCGTCAATCTGTACCGGGCGCTTGCCGTCCGCTGTAAAAATCGAGTTGTTGTCCACATCATTCTGCACCTTTACATACAGCGCCTTGCTGCTGGGGAACACAATGCTACGGTCAATCAGCGAATGGGGGCAAATGGAGGTGACCACAAAGCAATCCGTCTCCGGGCTGACCACCGGTCCGCCTGCCGCCATTGAGTACGCCGTGGAGCCGGTTGGGGTAGACACGATCACACCGTCCGCCCGCACATCCCACACCGGGCGCTCCTCACAGTGGATATTTACATCTATCAGCCGAGCGTAATCACCGCGAGTGACCACCGCGTCATTCAGGCAGTGAAAAGTCTCTGTCACCTGATTTTCACGGATAATATCCGCCTGGAGCATCATCCGTTTGTCTACCTTATATTTGCCGGTAACCACATTGCCCAGCAAGGACAGTTCGTTAGCCTCCAAGCCGCTCATAAAGCCCAGTCGTCCGCCGTTAATGCCCAGCACGCACTTATCATAAAAAGCCGCTTTCTTGGCAATCCGCAGGGTGGTACCATCGCCGCCGATGGCGATAGCAAGATCGCAGTCCTCCATCATCTTGTCCGGCTTACTGTATACCACATGGTGCCCGGGCAGCTGACCGGCGCACTCCTTGGTTACATATACATGACATTTCAGCCGATCCAACTCGCTGAGCACATCACCGGTCAGACGGCGTACCGACTCATTTTCAATATAAGGAAAAACAGAAATAATCATACCAATGCCTCATGGGAGCGACCCACCAGCGCGGCCGGGTCTACCTCCGGCGCAACCGCAGGCGCCTCAGATTTTTCCACATACAACAGGTATTCAATATTCCCCTCAGGCCCTTTTACCGGGGAAAATTCCAGACCGAGAACAGAAAAGCCGTTCTCTATAGCCATACCGATTACCCGTTCCACCACTTCCAGGTGGGTGGCGGCTTCCCGCACCACACCTTTTTTGCCCACTTTATCGCGACCGGCCTCAAACTGGGGCTTGATCAGGCACACCGCCTGCCCACAGGGGCGCAGCAGTAAATGCAAATTTGGAAAAATATGCTTTAAGGAAATGAAGGATACATCCACAGACGCAAAATCAATGGCTTCCGGCACCTGTTCCTCTGTAATATGGCGGAAGTTGGTGCGCTCCAGGTTCACCACCCGATCGTCCGTGCGCAGGCTCCAGGCCAGCTGGCCATAGCCCACATCAACGGAATACACCCGCTTTGCGCCGTTTTGCAACATACAATCCGTAAACCCACCGGTGGACGCTCCCACATCCATACAGGTTTTGTCTGCTAAAGTGATGGGAAAGACCTGCATGGCCTTTTCCAGCTTCAAGCCGCCGCGGCTCACATATTTCAATGTTTTGCCCCGCACCTCCAGCTTGTCGCCTTCTTTCAATTCAAAACCGGCCTTGTCCACTTTTTGGTTGTTTACATAGACCTGACCGGCCATAATAATGGCCTTCGCCTTTTCTCTGCTGGGGGCGTAACCGCCCTCAAACACAGCCACATCAAGCCGGGTTTTCTTCTGCATGGTTGACCTCACTAACTATGGACGCCTTGTCCAACCCAAACTTGCGGAGTTGGCTGTCCACAGACGCCTGTTTTACAAATGTATCCGGCACGGCCTTGTGGAAAAACCGGGCGTTTCCGCCTTTCTCTTCCAGCAAAGCGGCAAAGGTTTGCCCCACGCCGCCGCTGACCGTGGCTTCTTCATAGAACCAAATGGCCTGCGCCTTGACAGCGGCAGCCACCGCCTCCTGCGCAATGGGGCGAATCCGGTTCAGTTTAATAACAAAAGTATCGTCCAGTTCTCCTATGGCTTGCAGACAGGTATCAAACAGCCGCCCGTATGTCACCAGGCAGCGCTTGGCGCCCGGATCGCCGAAAATACGAAACGGCTCTTTCTCGTACTGATAGCCTTCCGGCGGGGTTGGTTCTCCCCCTCTGGGGTAACGAATTGCCACAGCGCCCGGGTCCACATAAATGGCCTGGTACAGCATGGAGCACAGCTCCGCATAATATGTAGGCGCATACACCGTCCAGCCGGGCACGGAATTGAGATAAGATGTATCAAAAATCCCCTGGTGGCTCTCGCCGTCCTCACCGACAAAGCCGGCCCGATCCACTGCCAGGATCACCTTTAATCCTTGCATGGATACATCATGAATCAGCTGGTCATAAGCGCGTTGTAAAAAGGTGGAATACACCGCAAAAATCGGCACCATACCGCCTCTCGCCAAACCGCCGGAAAAAGTCACTGCGTGCTGCTCCGCAATACCCACATCGAAAAAGCGCTGGGGATATTCGCTTGCAAAACGGGTTAATCCGGTGCCCGCAGCCATAGCCGCTGTTACGCAGCAAATACGGGCGTCCTTGGCGGCAAAGTCGCACACTGTGTTACCGAATACGGAGGAAAAAGTCTCCCCTTTGCTCAGCGGCTCACCGGTGTTTACATCGAATTTGCCAATGCCGTGGAACTGGGTGGGGTTTTTTTCCGCAGGGCGGTAACCCATACCCTTCACCGTGTTAATGTGAATCAGCACCGAGTGCTTGTGCGCCTTAGCCACTGTTAAGGCGTCAGTCAATGCTCGCAGGTCGTGGCCGTCGATGGGTCCGTAGTAACGAAAGCCCATATCCTCAAACATGGTGGCCTTATAGATCCGCTTACGAATGGCGGAATTCATATTGGTTAAAAAACGACATAGCTGGCTGCCCACCTTGGGAATACGGGACAGAAAATGCTCTACTTTGCTCTTAAAGGTAAAATAGGCCCGGGAGGTGCGAATACTGGTCAGGTTTTTTGCCAAAGCACCTACGTTTTTGCTGATAGACATATTGTTATCGTTGAGAATAACGATCAAATTATCATTCTCCGTGCCGGAGTTGTTCAGCGCCTCATAGGCCAGACCGCCGGTCATGGCGCCGTCGCCGATCACAGCAATCACCTTGCCCTTTTCGCCCCGCAGCGCTTTTGCCTTAGCCAAACCAATGGCTTGGGAAATAGCCGTTGAACTGTGGCCGGAGGAAAAAATATCGTGCTCACTCTCGTCCGGTCGGGTAAAACCGCTGATGCCGCCCTCGGTGCGCAGGGTAACAAAATCATCCTTGCGTCCGGTGAGGATCTTGTGGGTATAGCACTGGTGACCCACATCAAAGATAATGGGGTCGGACGGGCTGTTAAACACCCGGTGCAGCGCCACGGTCAGCTCTACCACGCCCAAATTGGAGGCCAAGTGCCCGCCGTTATGGGACACAGTCTGCACCAACAAATCGCGGATCTCTGAACACAACTGTTCCAGCTCATCACGATTCATTTTTTTCAAGTCCTTAGGAGACTGAATGCTGTCTAAAAGAGACAAATAACTCAACTCTTTTCATGAGGCTATTGTACCATAGCCTGAATAAAAATGCAAGATTTGTATAATAATGCAAAAAATCAGTGATCCCGACTGATCAACGACTGCGCAAGTGCCTGTAAAAAGTCTGTATCGTCAAAGGCACGCAGGCTTTCCAGCGCTTTATCCGTCAGTAACTCCACATCTTGCTGCGCCTTTTCCAGCCCTACCTTAGTGGCATAGGTCACCTTGCCCTGGTCACTGTCCGAGCCAACAGGCTTGCCCAGCATTTCGCTGGTGCCGGTAATGTCCAAAATATCGTCTTTGATTTGGAACGCAATGCCCAGATTATAGGCAAAATCAGAAGCGGCAGCGATCTGCGCCTGCGTAGCACCGGCTGCCAAGCAGCCCAAAATGCAGGCGGCAGAGATCAGTGCGCCGGTTTTCAACTTATGCACCGTCAGCAGCTGCTGCAAGGAGGGGTCTGCGGCTTCATATTTCAAATCCAGAACCTGACCGCCGATCATTCCGCTGACACCTGCATTGGCCGCCAGTAGGCTAACCATTTGGCACTTCGCATCCGCAGAAAGATCACAGTCGGCAATGATCTCAAAAGCGTGGGTCAGCAGCGCGTCACCGGCCAGTAAAGCAATATTCTCCGGATATGCCTTGTGACAGCTGGGTCTGCCGCGGCGCAGATCGTCATCGTCCATACAGGGCAAATCGTCATGGATCAAGCTGTAAGTGTGTACATATTCCAGAGCGCAGGCCGGCTCCAAAACGGCGTGCCGGTCACCGCCGCAGGCCTTACAAAACTCCATCGCAAGCACCGGGCGCAGTCGTTTTCCGCCGTTCATCAAGCTGTAACGCATGGCTTCCACCACTTCACCCTGGTCAAATACCGTGGGAGGCAAAAGCTGCTGTAAAGCATTCTCGATCAGGCGTTGATCATTGGCAAGAGTATTTTGAAATGCATCGTTTGTCATTTTTCGTCACCAGCCAATTCCGTAATTTTTTGCTGCGCCTGCTGCAAGATCTGTTTGCAGTAGGCTGCCAGTTTGGCACTCTCCTCATAAAGGGCAATACTCTCCTCCAAAGGCACCGAACCGTTCTCTAAACGGGCGCTGATGTCCTCCAGGCGCTGCATTGCATCAGCGTAGGTCAAGTTTTCTTCATTCATCTTCTCTTTCCTCCAAAACCTGCACCGGCACACTTCCGTCTGCAAATTGCAGGCGCAATGCAGTACCCGGTGATAATTCTTCTTTTTTGGTCACCGGTGAACCGTCTGTATGGCGCACCAGTGTATAACCTCGGCGCAACACCGCCAGCGGGCTGTAAGCTTCAATTTGTTCCAGCACGCGTTCCAAACGGGTGTTCTCCCGCTCTAAGCGGAGCCGGATTTGTTGCCGGTTACCGTTCAGCAAGGCTTGTAACCGTTCCAGTCGAGTCGAAATATATGCCCCGGCGCTGCCTCTGCGTGTCAAGCAACTGTCCAGTCGCTGATTTTCCCGTTCCAGAAGACTGCGCAACGCGCGGGAAGCAATGCTTTCAAGCTGCGCAATGCGGCGCAGCTCTTCCTCCCGATCCGGCACAGCCAACTCCGCCGCCGCGCTGGGGGTAGGTGCCCGCATATCCGCCACAAAATCCGTAATCGTAAAATCCGTCTCATGCCCAACGGCAGAGATGATGGGTGTTTTGCAAGTATAGACGGCGTTGATCACCGTCTCCGTATTAAACGCCCACAGATCCTCCATAGACCCGCCGCCACGGCCAACGATCAGTACATCCAGCCCCATTTTGTCCAGCCGTTCAATAGACCGGGCAATGCTTTCCGGTGCGCCGTCGCCCTGCACCACGGTGGGGGCGATCACCAGTTCCGCCGCAGGAAAGCGCCGAGCGGTAATCTGCTTAATATCCGCCACTGCCGCACCGTAAGCAGAGGTGGCTACGCCAATCCGCCGGGGGTACTTGGGTATAGGCTGCTTATGACTCTCATCAAACAGCCCGGCAGCCGCCAAACGAGACTTTAACTGCTCAAAGGCCACAGCCAGTGCACCGTCGCCCTGGGGCTGCATATCGTCCACATACAGCTGATACACGCCGTCTCTTTCGTACACGCTCACCCGGCCTCGACAAATCACCCGCATACCGTTCTCCGGCGCAAATCGCAGGTGCGCGCCCTGGGCGGCAAACAGCACGCATTTCAGCTGCGCTTTTTCGTCCCGCAGGGTAAAGTAGCAGTGTCCGCTGGTGGGATAGCGCTTAAAGTTGGAGATCTCACCGCTTACATAAAGATTTTGCAGCGGCGCATCCCCTTCCAGCAGAGAGCGCAAATAAAAATTCAGTTTAGAAACAGAAAGTACAGTCATCATTCCAGTTCTTTGCTGCACAGAGCAGCATACACAGCCACACCGGCCGCATTATCACAACTCAGCGCCGGCGGGGCAAACACGCCGCCAAAGGCTGTTTCCAGTTCTCGACGCAAGATGGTGTTTGACATCACGCCACCGGCAAACAGCAGCGGCAGTTGCCCATATTCAGCAAACACAGCCTGCACCATACCTTGTAAGGCAGCAGATACGCTGGAGAGCACAAACCGGGCAATATCGGCCGGTGCATCCCCTGCCTGCAAGCGCTTGTCCACTTGATTTTCCACCCCGGACAAAGAGCAATTTGCTCCCTGCATCGAGGGTTTGATTTTATAACTTACCCTGCTTTGCAGCGCCAGCTGTTCCAGCGCCGGACCACAAGGGAATTGCAGACCCAGCCGCACCCCGGTACGGTCAATCAGCTGCCCGGCCTTTAAGTCCGAACTGGCCGCCACGCAGCGAGCAGAAATCAATTCTTCCTTGTGCGGTTCCACAAGCAGGGCTTCCGTTGTACCGCCGGACACATGAAAGGCCACAAAGGGCGCACGGATCATCTCCAGCGCACCGGCACCGTACAGTGCCGCCAAAATGTGCCCCACTTGGTGAGAGGTGGTATAAAGAGGGCAACCGGCAGCCTTAGCGGCGGCAGTCGCCGCGCTGATCCCTGCCAAAAAGCAAGGCATATAGCTGCCCTCCACATTCCGCGGTCGGGTGCTGACACCAACGGCGGTCACCCCATCCATTGGTGGCAGTTTATCAAACAGCAACGGCAAATTGCGCGTATGCTGAAACAGGGCGTCGCTCTGGCGCAGACCCCGCTCTCCCGGGCGCACCTCCAAAAGCTGCTTTTGCTGGGTGAGCGCTTCACCGTCCAGCACAGCGGCAGAGGTGGTGTAATTGCTGGTGTCTATTCCCAGAATCATTCCGTCTTACTCCGAGACACAGCACCCAGCACGCCGTTGATAAAGCTGGCGTCTTCCTGACTGCCGTACTTCTTTGCCAACTCCACAGCCTCATTGATCGCCACGCTGTCCGGCAGATCGTCCACAAACTCCATTTCGTAGAGCGCCAGACGCAGCACAGTCAGGCTCACCTTGGGCAGACGGTTCAGCTTCCACTTTTTGGAATAGCTTGCCAGAGTTTCGTCCAACTTGTCCAAATTGGCAAGCACGCCGGTGTAAAGTTCTTTTGCATAATCGCTTACCGTGCCGATATTTTCGTCATAGATCGCCACCAGGTCGTCCTGGGGCAAAAACAGGTACTCAAACAGCAGGATAAATGCCTGCTCGCGCTGTTCGTTCCGCTTCATAAACTTCCTCCAAAAGAAAAAACCGACAAGAAACGCCGCCTTGTCGGTAAAATCCGTTTTTACTCTTCAGTTTCACAAGGTTCCGTTTCACTCTCCGGCTGGTCAAATTCCAGTCCGGCGATGATCACATTGACTTTAGACACCAGTTTACCGGTCATATTCTGCACAGATTCCTTGACCGCCTGCTGTACCTCTTCCGCCACTTGGCGGATCTTTTTACCGGGCAGCATGTTCACATAAATGCTGATGTTCAAATCCTCACCGTCTGCCAAAACACGCACCGGGCTCATTACCTTTAGGCTGCCCTTCTTAATGGTATTGACCACATCCACCGGGCGGTTAGAGAACCCGGAAATGCCGTCCACATCTTTGGCTGCATTGGTGGCGATGGCTGAGATCACTTCTTCGGAAATGACCAGTTCGCCCATGGAAGTGCTTGTATTGATCTCCATGCAAAAAACGCTCCTTTGTTGCCAGCGGATATGCCGCTGCAAATGTGCGTTTATTATAACATAAGTAAAAGCAACTTACAAGACAGTTTTGGAATTTATTTAGACTGAATGATGGTCACATTTTTATAATCACAGCCAACCTGTTCCACGGCGATCTCCTTGATCTGTAAGATCAGCGTGTCAGACAGGTCCTTGCTGTCTACGATCACGTCTACTTTTTTGCCATCTGTGCTCACAATCGCCAGACACTGCCCCACGCCCTTGGCGGTCACCAGTGTTTCGATTTTGTTTTCCGCATTGATGCCGTCGGAGATCTTAGCAATCTTCTGTGCCGCTTCTTTATGGGCAGCCGCGCTTTTATCCGCGGTATCCACGATTTTTTGCAGCTTTTCCAGCGCAGCGTCCCGACTGCTTTGCCGATCCAGCTTGGCCTGGGTAAAGTAGCTGTTCTCCGTAGCAGCCTCAGTGGTAGCATCCACAAAGGTGGCCTCCCCCAGGGTCTTCGTGCGCTGGGCGCTGACTGTACTGATTTTTGTGGAAATATCGCTGTTCTCCCAGTACCAGTTGCCCACTACGCCGACAGCCAAAATCAGCACCATACAACCCAGGCTTACCCGCGCCCGGTGCAGCTTTCGCTTTTTCAGCTGTTCCTCCGTGAGCACCTCTTGCATTTCAGCCCCCGGTTCCTTTTGCTTTTTCTCTTTCATATTCGGTCACCTATTCCCCTTTCAGTTTTGAGACGGATATTCGATTTGTGGGTATGCCAAAGAGAGAAGCGACTGTGGTGGTGATCTTCTCTCGAACAGCCGGATCGTCGCCGCCGGTGCACACCACCGCCACACCCTGCACATTGGGCAGGTAGGCGCTGAGCAGCAGCGGGCTTTCGCCGCTGTCCCGGTCATAAAGCACATAGTCCTCCTTGCTGCTGCCGCTGTCTGCATCTCGCTTGCTTTCGCTGTTCGTGGCGTACACATTCTCGTCGCTTTTCTCCAACGTGATCATCACCTTGCAGGTGTCCACCCCGTCCATACTGGCAACGGTTTTTTGCAGCCGCCCCTCCAGATCCGCCACATAGGCGTCGTAATCCCTGGCGGTGGTGGTCTCGCTTTTACTCTTGCTGCCTGCAGTTCCATTGCCGGAGAGCAGTACCAGCGCAATCCCCAGCACTGCCAGAAGAATGAACACCTTGCGCTGCCCCTGCGGCGCCTTTAGCAGTTCTTTCCACTTCTCTGTCATTTCTACTCCCCCAGTCCTTTTACCACCGGCTGCAATCCCAGCTGTGCTTTAAGAAGCGCCGCCACCGCCTGGCGATCCATGTTGCCGGGCACGGAGACCACCAGCTTTTGAATATAGATCTCCTGCCCTTTGATGCGTACCGAGGCCTGCACACTGCAATCCTTGTACCCGGCAGCAGTCAGGGTCTGTTTAACACGGCTCTCGATTTGGCTTTCATACACGCTGTTTGCGTCTGCCGCCTGCGCTGTGACATCGGAGAAATAAGCGGAAAAATCCGCCTTCTCGCCGCCGGTGATGGGCAGCAGAAACCCGGCGATGATAAAAAGCGACAGTACGGTTTTATAAAATCGCCCCATACTGCCCGTCGGCGATACCAGTGATAGGATAACTGCCCCAATGAGAGTCAAACAAATGTTCAGGGTCCACTGCTTTACCACATCCATTACCCGGCAGCCCCCTTTGCAGCGATCAGTATGCCGATGGAGATCACTGTGGTGACCATGGAGAGAATGAGCACCACATTCATCAGCAAAAAGGCGTCGCCAAAGGCCCGCAGCATTTTGCACACGGTGCGGTCATCAAAGATTTCGCTCACCGCCACGGACACGGCAATGCTAACACGCCAGCCGATCACATTTATAAGCGCCGGAAAAAACAGGGCAATGACCCCAATAATGCCCACAACGCCTACCGTGCTCTTCACCAGCCCGGCATAACTTTGTATAGACAGCAGTCCCTCGCTGATGGCGCTGCCGATTACCGGTACTACGGAATTGATGGCAAAGCGCAGAGAACGCAGACCCAGCGCGTCCGCCCGGGAGGCCACTGCCGTCTTCACGGACAGCACCGTCACAAATGCCCCGGCACAAAAGGAGATCAGTGAGATCAAACCCTTACGCACAACCCGCAACGCACCGTCAATATTCAGCGAACTGCGCATGCCGGAGCACAGACTCAGTGCCAAAAAGCAGTTGATCAGGGGCACAAACAGCTTGGCTGACAGAATATTCAGCCCCTGGGCCAGCCCCAGCAGCAGCGTGTTGGTGGACACCCCGGTCAGGCTGCTGCCGGACACGGTGAGAATCACCAAAAATGCCGGGAAGAACGCAAACACAAAGTCCGCACAAATGCCGATAGTGGCACAGCAAAGGGACACAGTGTCCGCACACTGGGCAGCGATCAGCGCCGCGATGACCAAGGCGGAGGCAGTGGAATAAACAGAGCTGTTTTGCCCCAGCAGTCCGCTGCCGGAAAAACCGGTTAAAAAGGCGGACAGCAGCGTGAAGCTGAGCACAGACAGCAGTGCCCGCAGCGGCGTTTGAATATTTTGGCGCGCCAGCCGCCCCAGCACCTGCACACAGGACTTAGCGTCCAGCGCCGTCACCGTCTCAAAGTCAAAATCGTCCAGTCCCAGCTGCTCCAGCACGCTGTTTGCGTCGTCCCCCAGCTTTTCGAACGCCGACAGGTCATACCCGGACAGCGCCTGGCGATAACCGTCGCCGGAGAGCGCCGACTGGGCGGCAAAGCACACCCCGGGCAACGCCAGCAAAAGTAAAAATGTCAATACAAATCGCTTCATTTTACAAGTCCCGTCACAATTCCGATCACCGTTTGAAACAGCGGTAGCAGTAGGGACAGCACCAGAATTTTGGCTGCTGTCTCCGTTTGAGAAGCTAATGCGGACGCGCCGTTGTCCCGGCACACATCGCACACCACCTGGGTCACGATGGAAATGCCCAGGATCTTGAACATCAGATCAATATACGCCCCGGTGTCCCCTGCCGCCGTCTTTAAGTCGCCCAATATACCAAAGGCGCTGCCGGCCAACTTGGACACCGTGTAAAACAGCAGTCCGGCCCCGGCCACAGTGACCAGCAAAGCAAAGGTGGGGTTCTCTTTTCTCAGCAGCACCGTCAGCAGCAGGCAAACGGCGGCGATCCCTGCGATCTGGATCATAGGTCAAACATAGATTTTATACCGGAGAAAAGCGCGCTGATCTTCGGCACCAACATCATCAAAACCACAATCACCCCGGCCAGGGTGGTGAGCATGGCCTGGTCCTCCCGTCCGCTGCGCACCAAGAGGGTGTTCAGCACCGCCACGATCATACCGATGGCCGCAATTTTGAATATAAAATCCACGCTCATTTGTACCTCCTGATCTTTTTAGGCCAGCAGCAGGGCGGCAATCAGCCCGCCGGACAGGCCAAAGGCCACATACAACTGTTTTTGTCGCTTGCACCGAGCAGCGTATTCCTCTGCCCGGCCTTTGGCAAAGGCAATGTAGCCGTCGGTGAGCCGCAACTGATTTGGCAGATCGCTTTTGCCCAGCCTTTGCAAAAAGGCTGCCAACTCTTGGTCATCCCGGGCAGTCAGCCCGGTAGCGACCGTCACGGTCTTGGCCGGGTCACAGCCCTGCAAAAAGCCAAAGGGCGCAAAGCGGGGGTCCGACGCTAACTGGGCAAAAATAGCCCCCGTATCCGTCATGCTGTAATCCAGCAGCAGCCGCACCTGTTCCCCCAAGCGGCAAAGCAGCTGTGCCCGCTCACAGCACCGCCCCACTTCAACTGCCAGTGAAATACCGATCGCCCCGCAAAAAAGCACGATCATCCACAGTCCAAGGATCTTCATCGCCGCCACCTCGCAAATCCACCACGGAAAAGGTATCTGCATATTCTTCCAGCAGCACCACATAATCAAATTCGCCGGTTAGATATAGCTTTTTGATAATGGACTTGTGCACCAGGTCCTCCGCATCCCGAATATGTACGGACACGGCAAAAGCCACCCCGGAAGAGAACCCGGCCTTAATGGCGTCCACCTCGGCATCGTCGGCGATCTCGTCACAAACGATCAGCTCCGGCGACAAGGTACGCACGGCGATCTCTATTCCTTTTTTCTTGCCAAAACCGGTAAGCACATCCGTGTTCACCCCAGGAGAAAAGCCGCCGAACTCGCCCCGCTCGTCTACGATACTCACCTTCCTGTACCGTCCGCCGAACCCGCCGGACAGTGCTCTTGCCAGATCCCGCAGTACAGTGGTCTTACCGCCCCCCGGCGGCGCTGCCACAATGATACTGGGCAGCCTGCCTACAAAGAGCGTGTTCAGCACCCCACGGGCGCAGCCTCGCTCCTCTCGGGCAATTCGAATGTTCAGGGACTGCACATCCCGAATGGCGGTCACGGTGCCGTCTTTTTCCACTGCCGTGGCGGCAATACCTACTCGATTGCCGTTAGGTGCGGTCACAAAGCCCTCCACCAGTGTGCCCATGTGCGTATGTACGGAGTAGGCGCACACCGCAGCAAACAGCGCGTCAAAGGCGGCGTCCGTGACAGAAAGCGCCCGGGCCGAACAGTGATTGATCAGCTTACCACCATCGGTAAGAAAGCAAGTCCGACTGCCCAACATAACCACCAGCGGCCGCCCACGGCGCACCCGCAGTTCCGTAATTTCTTCCTTAGTCTGCTCCGGAAGCGCCAGCAGCAGATCTCCCAGCGGCTGGGCCAGCAGCCGTGCCGCGTCGTCAAAATTGTTCATAGGTCACCCCGCATTTCATTTCTGTAAAAAGATATGCCCAAGACAGGGCTTGTATGCCTACTTGGTTTATTTCGGTTGCAGTCCGCCCATAATTATGATAAAATAGGCTGTGTTTTGTTAAAATCTAATTCGCACAAAAAGCAAGAGGTGCATTTTATGGACATTACCGCAAACAACAAACATCGCTTTGCTACAAAGTGGATGAATACGGAAACGGTGAATTACACCGCCGCTTACACGCTGTGCCTGTTGGTGCTTTTTGCCGTCAAGCAGCTGTGCAAGGTGGCGTTTGGCTTGGGGGCCGGTGCGGCTGTTGGGATCGGTGCCGGTGCGGCTGCGCTGCTGTCCTTTGTACTGGAGAAGAAATTTGTCTTTCCCCGGGGTATGGCAACCGTTCCCAAACAGATCGGCGGCTTTCTCTTTCGCTGCGCCGTGGACTTTGGGTTCTATAAGATCTTGTATTTTCTCTTTGCCACGCTGCTAAAGCGAGAAGCCCCCTTTGTATGGCTGGCTACGGTAACGGTGGTCTATATTTTTAACTACCTGTTTGACCGCCTGCTGGTATTTGACTGCCGGGACAAGGCAGCGACTAAAAGCGGCGGCCGGCTGTACAAGTTGTTTTTTGCCAACCGCTTTTTAGCGGTATCCGCCTTTGTGGCGCTGCTGGGCATTCTCTTTATTTTCATTGTGTACAGTGTGTTCCCGTTTGGAGACGGCACGGTCATGCGTATGGACCTGTATCACCAGTACGGTCCCCTGTTTGCAGAACTGTATGACCGGGTCGTAGAGGGCAAGAGCCTGCTGTACTCCTGGGAGAGCGGCGGCGGCAGCAGCTTTCTCGGCAACTATTTCAACTATCTTTCCAGTCCCTTTACCGTGCTGATCTTTCTGTTTGACAAGGCAGATATTTCCTTTGCCATCACCGCTTTGGTGATCGTCAAGTGTATGGCCTCTGCCGTCACTTTTACCTATTACCTAAAGGCGTCACAAAAGCGCCACTCTTATGTGAGTGCTGCCTTTGGTGTGCTCTACGCCTTTTGCGCCTACTTTTTAGCGTATTACTGGAACATTATGTGGATCGACGGTATGATTCTGCTGCCACTGATCGTACTGGGCATTGAGCAATTGGTCCATAACGGCAAGGGCGCTCTTTACACCGGCGCGCTGGCCGTGCTGCTGCTGTCCAATTACTATATGGGCTATATGGCGTGCATTTTCTCAGTTCTGTACTTCTTGGCCTACTTCCTGATGACCGCCAAACCCCGACCGGAAAAGAGCGGCGAAAAGCTCACCACTCGGGAGAAGTACAGCGCCAAAAATCTCATGCGTCACCCGTTTCTCAATCGGTGCGTGCGCTTTGCCGGGTTTTCTCTGCTGGCCGGCGGGCTGTGCGCTGTGACCCTGCTACCCACCTATTTCCTGCTGCGGGGCAGCTCCGCTACCTCAGACAGCTTCCCCACCACTTTTGAGTCTTACTTTACCATTTTCGACTTTTTAACATCCCACCTGTCCGCCCTGGAGACCACCATTCGCTCCAGCGGCGACGATGTTTTGCCCAATATCTACTGCGGCGTGCTGCCGCTGCTGCTGGTGCCCTTGTACCTTATTAACAGGCGCATTTCTCTGCGGGAAAAGGCGGTGTATATTGTACTGCTTCTGTTTCTCCTGTTCAGCTTTGACAATAATGCGATGAATTTTATTTGGCACGCCTTCCACTTCCCCAACGACCTGCCCTTCCGCTTCTCTTATATGTACTGTTTCCTGGTGCTGGTAATGGCGTTCCGCGGTCTGTGCCGTATGCGGGACATTGCCTACAAGGACATTGTATTCGTGGCCCTGGGCTGGCTGCTGTATGTGATCGTGGCCCAGAAGTTTATGACCACCAAGATGAGCGAGATCTCCATTTATGTGACCATCGCCTTTCTTATTCTTTGGTGCGGGCTGCTGCTGTGCCTGCAAAAGTCCGGGTTCAAAAAGAGCGTGCTGGCCTTTGCGGTGATCGCCATGTGCTTTAGCGAGGTGATCGTCTCCGACTGCTCCTCCATTCTCATTACCCAGGGCAACAGCGACTACAAGAGCAACTACGCCGCTTATCGGGAGTCCATAGACGCCATCAATAAAAAGGACAACGACTTTTATCGCACGGAGCTAACTTACCTGGAACGGCGCATGGACCCCAGCTATTACGGCTACAATGGCATTTCCACGTTCTCCTCTATGGCGTATGAGGACTACTCCCAGCTGCAATACAACCTGGGTATGTTCGGCAATCGGATCAACAGCTACACCTACAATCCACAGACCCCGGTGTACAATATGATGTTCAATATCAAATACCTGATCGCCACGCCCACCAATCCTACCCCCACCGATCGGTATTTTACGGAAGTATACCGCAATAAGGACAAATCCGCCGCCGTTTATGAGAATGACTGCTTCCTACCCATTGCCTATGCAGCTAAAACCCATTTGAAGGATTGGGCAGCGGATGAGGGCGATCCCTTTAAGGCGCAGGGGGACTACTTCCGCCTGGCGACAGGGCTGGACGGGGTATTTGTACCCTGCGGCTATACGGACTGCAGCTACGACAATCTCTCCGGTGACACATGCTCGGAGAACGGCACATTTTGGTTCAACAAGTCAAGCAGCGACGAGCAATACGGCACGGTGGAAGTAACCATCAGTCCCCTACGAGACGGTAATGTATATATCTACCTGACCTCGCCGGAAATCAAGACGGCAGAATTCAGTGGTGACGGCATAAAGAATACACTGTCGCAAAATATTGAAGAGCCGTACATTATGGATCTGGGCTACCACAAAAAGGGCGAGGAAATTAAAGTATCCCTGGACGCCGGGAGTATGAGCGCCACAGAGAGCTACGCTTCTATTTACGCATACAGCGTGGACGAGACCGTATTTGCCAAAGGCTATCGCCTGTTGGCAGACAGCGCTCTGCAAGTCACCGACTGGGGCGAGACCCACATTACCGGCACCATCACCGTTCGCGAGAACAGCTACCTGTGTACCTCCATTCCCTATGACACCGGGTGGAGCGTATACATTGACGGCGAAAAAGCGGAAACCTTCAAGCTGGGTGAAGCCCTGCTGACGACCACCGTCAAGCCCGGTAAGCATACGGTGGAGTTGCGCTATGCCCCCAAGGGGTTGGCAATCGGTGCGGCCGTCAGCGGCACCTGCATTGCAGGCGTGGCCGGCTACCTGATTCTTGTTCATATTCGCCGCAAAAAACAGCAAAGCGCCGGTTAATTCTGTCAATTCTCTGAAATTTTTCATTTTCCGGTTTACTTTCGCCGATGGTTGTTGTATTATAATGGCGTAAAAATTTAGGAGGAGCTGTTAATATGCCCAGAAAAACCGCTGAAAATGTAGAAACAATCCCCGTAGGCCCCCTTGGAATCATCGCTATGCCCGGCTGCGAAGCCCTGTGCGACAAGATCGACAAATACCTAGTCAAATGGCGCGCAAACCAGGCCAGCGAGCATCAGCAGAACATTGCGTTCTATGGCTACCAGCGCGACACCTACAAAGTGAATGTGTCATTACCCCGCTTTGGCTCCGGTGAAGCCAAAGGCGTAGTGAACGAGAGTGTGCGTGGCTTTGATCTGTATATCATTACAGATGTATTCAATTACAGCTGCACATATAATATGTACGGAATGGAAGTACCCATGTCCCCTGACGATCACTATGCAGACTTAAAGCGCGTCATCTCCGCCATCTCCGGCAAGGCAAAGCGCATTACCATTTTGATGCCCATGCTGTATGAGGGTCGCCAGCATAAGAGAAGCAGCCGTGAGTCGTTAGACTGCGCGCTGGCACTGCAAGAGCTGGTCAATCTGGGCGTGGACAACATTATGACCTTTGACGCCCACGATAAGCGTGTACAAAACGCCATTCCCAACGGCTCCTTTGAGAACATAATGCCCACTTATCAGATGATCAAGTCTTTGGTAAACAGCGTAGAGGATTTACATGTGGACAAGGATCACTTGATGGTCATTTCTCCGGACGAGGGTGCCCTGCACCGCTGCATTTATTTTGCAACCCAGTTGGGTGTAAACCTGGGCATGTTCTATAAGCGCCGGGACTACACCCGCGTGGTCAATGGTCGTAACCCCATTGTAGAGCACCAATACTTAGGTGACTCCGTTGAGGGCAAGGACATTATTATCGTAGACGATATGATTTCCTCCGGTGAGTCTATGCTGGAAGTTTGCTCCAAGCTGAAGGGCTTGAAGGCCGGCCGTATTTTCGTTTGCACCACCTTCGGTCTGTTCTGCAACGGTCTGGAAGTGTTTGACGAGGCATATAAGAACGGTACTTTCTATCGTGTGTTCACCACCAACGGTGTATACCAAACCCCGGAGCTGCTGAGCCGCGACTGGTACGAGAGCGTGGATCTGTCCAAATACACCGCGTATTTTCTGGACACCTTGAACCACGATATGTCCGTATCCTCTTTGTTGGACTGCTCCGACAAGATTGAGAAAATCCTCATCAAAAAGGGCTTAAAGGAAGCGAAATAATATGAGCGAGAAAAAAGAAAAGAGTTCCAAGCTGACCGCTGTGCAAAAGAAGCTGATCATCGGCATTGTTTGTGCCCTGCTGGGCCTATTGCTCATCGGCGGCGGCATTTACTGCGGCGTAACGGATCAAAATCCAAAGGAAGCCGTCGTTGGTCTCTTTACGCCCCGTGATCAGGCCATTTGTGCCAGCTGGGACAGCCAGGATAAGCCCGGTGTGCTGGCCTTTGTGTTTTACTCCGACGGCACCTGCGACCGCTATATATCCACTTGGAACTTTGACTGCGAGTACACCATCAAGGGAAACAAGCTGACCATTGAGGACGCAGATACAAAAAAGACATTGGTATATCGCTTTTCCATTGTGGGCAAGGTGCTTACCCTTACTCTCCTGGAGGAGGACGGCAAGGAAGCAGAAGAACAGCAGGTCACCAAGTTTGATCAGGTTGATGAGTTGCACATGAAGAGCCTGAACGATATGATCAATGACGCCAAAGAAAAGCAGGCGGAAAAGCAGAGTGAATCCGCTGCCCACCAGCAGTAAAGATCCATTTTAACACAAAAAGCACTTGCAAATTGCAAGTGCTTTTTTTATCCGTTTGCATACATAGCAACTCCTCTGCATAGGCATTAGCAAGGAGATGACAAGCTATGTATGCAAAGCAGACTGCCCGTTGCCAACGACTGGCCCGGTATATTGTAGACACCAAGTCCACCGTACGCAGCACCGCCAAGGTGTTTGGGGTGAGCAAATCCACCGTACATATGGATGTGACCCGGCGTCTGGAACACATTGACCCGGAGCTGCACGCAGCCGTCAAGGCAGTGCTGGACGAAAACAAGGCAGAGCGCCACATTCGCGGCGGTAATGCCACGCGAAAAAAATACCAGCAGTTGAAAAAGGATTGAAAAAATCCCCCGCAAGTGGTACTATAAAGAAAAACGCGCGGAGGTACACTTGCAATGAAGATCGGATTTATCGGCTGCGGCAATATGGGCGGCGCCATTCTGCAAGGGATTTTACAAGGCGGCACACCGGCTGCCGATATTTATGTTGCGGACCACAATTTGGAGACACTGCGGCAAAAGCTGGGTCATACCGGCGTGCAGATCTGCCGAAGCAATACAGAAGTGGCGGCACTTTGTGACACTGTTTTTTTGGCGGTCAAGCCCAATGTGTTGTCTGCTGTTTTGGCAGAGATCGGTCCGGTTTTGGCAGAGCGCACGGCTCTGCCCCTTCTGATCTCCATTGCGGCAGGCAAAAGCACGGCCTATCTGGAAGAACAGCTGACTGTCCCCTGCCCGGTGGTACGGGTCATGCCGAACATCAATGCCCTTGTTGGTGAAGCCGTTAGCGCCGTTTGTGCCGGCAAAAACGCCACCGCAGATCAGGCCAAAACCGTTTGCGACCTGATGGCCTGCACCGGTAAGGTACTGGAGTTAGACGAGGCTATGTTCCCCTTGTTCGGTGTGCTGGGCGGCTGCTCCCCTGCCTTTGTTTATATGTTTATTGACGCCCTTGCCAGAGCCGGGGTGAAGCACGGTATGCGCAAGGACCAGGCGCTGCAAATTGCCACCCAAAGCGTGCTGGGCAGCGCCAAGATGATCGCCGAGAGTAGCGAACACCCCTGGGAGTTGGTAGACCGGGTGTGTTCCCCCGGCGGCACTACCATTGAGGGTGTGCTGTCCCTAAAGGCAGACGGGCTGGAAACCGCCGTGCAAAACGCCGTAGACGCTGCGGTGGAAAAAGACAGCAAGTTATAAAAAAACGCCCGGTGCTTTGATGCACCGGGCATTTCTGTATAAAGAGAAGCCGCCGGAGATCCGACGGCTTTCATGATCGCTGTTCTTTTGTTTACAGGCAGGCTTTGATTTTGTCCACCATATCCAGCTGCTCCCAAGGCACATTCAGCTCCTCGCGGCCCATGTGGCCATAGGCAGCCACCTGACGGTAAATGGGGCGACGCAGATTCAGCCGCTCAATGATTGCGGAGGGACGCAGGTCAAACACCTTGTTAATAACATCGCAGATTACATCATCGCTGACCTTACCGGTGCCCTGGGTATCCACCATCACGGACACAGGCTTGGCCACGCCGATGGCGTAAGCCAGTTCAACCTCACACTTGTCTGCCAAACCGGCAGCCACCAAGTTTTTGGCCACCCAGCGGGCAGCATAAGCCGCGCTGCGATCCACCTTTGTCGGGTCCTTACCACTGAAGGCACCGCCGCCGTGGCGGGCATAGCCGCCGTATGTATCTACAATGATCTTGCGCCCGGTCAGGCCACTGTCGCCGTGAGGACCGCCCACAACAAAGCGCCCGGTGGGGTTCACATAAAATACCGTGTCTTCGTCCATCAATTCCGCAGGAACGGTGGTCTTGATCACTTTGTCAATAATATCCTGCCGCAGAGTCTCCAATTCCACATCGGCGCTGTGCTGGCTGGATACAACCACGGCGGTCACCTTCACCGGCTTGCCGTCGTCATACTCCACGGTCACCTGAGTCTTGCCGTCTGCGTACAGATACGGCAGGGTGCCGTCCTCCCGCACCTGGGTCAGCTTCACGGCCAGTTTATTGGCCAAACTGATGGGCAGAGGCATCAGCTCCGGGGTCTCGTTGCAGGCATAGCCGAACATCATACCCTGGTCACCGGCGCCGTTCAGATTATAGACATCCTCCTCATCGTTCTTTAACTCAAAGGATTTGTCCACGCCCATAGCAATATCCGGGCTCTGCTTATCCAGCGCAGTCAGAATAGCACAGGTGTTGCCGTTAAAGCCTTTCTTGTCGTCATCATAACCGATATCGCAAATGATCTTGCGGGCAATGGCGGGAATGTCCACCTGCGCATTGGTGGTGATCTCACCCATAATCAGAACCTGACCGGTGGTACAAGTGGTCTCGCAGGCCACACGGCTCATGGGATCCTGCTCCAGCATGGCGTCCAGAATACCGTCTGAGATCTGATCGCAGATTTTGTCCGGGTGACCCTTCGTCACGGACTCACTGGTAAATAAGTGTTTTGACATTTCTCTTTCCTCCTTAGGAAAACAAAAAGGCATACACCGAGTGTATGCGACATGCTCCTCATCACTCGGATTTGAACCGCAGGTTTTAGCACCTTACCAAAGCAGGTTGCTGTGGTGTCCACGGGCCTGTTCCCTCGACCACTCTCGATAAAGTATATTGAGTTTAGAGATACTATACTCCATTCCCTTGAAAAAGTCAATACCCGGCAGTCGCTTTTTATCAAATTTTAGAAGAAGCCGTTTATGGTCATATTGCACAAAAAAGCGCGCCATTTTTTGGCATTGAAAGAAAAGGTTGTGGTGTTTGGGCGTTGCTTTTTGTTTATATTTTGTTTATAATATTAGTCGTAATTGTCCATGTGTTAAGGAGGTTAAACAAATGGCAAAAAAGACAGTCTTTATTACCGGCGGTACCGGTAACATGGGTTGGGCTGCTGTGCAGGAAATGCTCAAGAAGCCCAGCGAGATCAACATCAAAATGCTGGCTCGTAAAAGCCCGAAGAACGAGGAGAAGCTCAAAGGCCTGATGGCTAAACCCAATGTAAAAGTGGTTTGGGGCGATCTTTGTGATTATGACGCTATCCTGGAAGGCATAACCGGCGCAGACTATGTGCTGCACATCGGCGGTATGGTATCTCCCACCGCTGACTGGAAGCCTTACAGAACGCAGAAAACCAATATCGGCGCTGCGCAGAACATCTGCAAGGCCGTGCTGGCACAGCCTAATGCAGACGATATTAAAGTTTGCTATATCGGCACCGTTGCTGAGACCGGCGACCGTAACTATCCCATCCACTGGGGCCGTTGCGGCGATCCGCTGAAGATCTCCATTTATGACCACTATGCCGTATCTAAGGCAGTGGCTGAGCGCACCTTTGTTGAGAGCGGCATTAAGAATTGGGTTGTTATGCGCCAGAGCGGCATTCTCTATCCCAACATTTTGAAGAATATGGATCCCATTATGTTCCACGTACCGATCAACGGCGTGCTGGAGTGGTGCACCGTGGAGGACAGCGGTCGTCTGATGTGCAACCTGGTGACTGAAGACGCTGCCGGTCATTTGGGCGCCGACTTCTGGAACCACTTCTACAACATCGGCTCCGGTAAGGAGTACCGTATCTCCAACTATGAGTTTGAGCACCTGCTACTGGGCACCCTGGGTCTTGCCGGCCCGGAGAAGCTGTTTGACCCCAACTGGTTCATTCTCAAGAACTTCCACGGTCAGTTCTATGCTGACGGCGACAAGCTGGAGGAGTACCTGCACTTCCGTGAGAACCTGCCCATCCAGGATTACTTCAACCGCCTGGCCGATCATGTAGAGTTCTACTTCAAGATTCCCCGCTACCTGCCTAAGAACCTGGTTGCCGCTTGCGCAAAGCCCTTCATGAAGAAGATCGCTTCCACCAAGGATTTCGGTACTTTAGACTGGGTAGCCACCAAGAACCAGACCCGTCTGTCCGCTTACTACGGCACTTACGAGGATTGGGCCAAGATCCCCACCAAGTGGGATGACCTTGAGATCATCAAGTTCAACAAGGACTCCAGCGACGCAGAAAACTACAAGCTGGATCACGGCTATGACGAAAGCAAGCCCGAGTCCGAGCTGGATATTGAGGATATGAAGCAGGCTGCTAAGTTCCGCGGCGGTGAGTGCCTGAGCACTTCTATGAAGAAGGGTGACATGGCCACCAAGCTGAAGTGGAAATGCGGCTACTGCGGCGCCGAGTTTGAGGCCAGCCCCGCACTGATCCTGCTGGGTGGTCACTGGTGCCCCGAGTGCTTCATCCCCCAGAAGAAGTGGGATTACGACAACATTGCAAAGACCAATCCTTTCTTTGCCCAGGTTTGGTATCCCAACCACACCAAGGACGAGTGCAATGTGTACAACTTCGACGACCTGTTCCAGGTGAACGGCGTGAAGTGGGACGACATCAAGCACTAAGCCTACATAACCAAAAAGCAGCGCTCCGAGCCATCGGAGCGCTTGTTTTTTGTGTGGATAAGAAAAAGCCGTCGGTGTGCTCCGGCGGCTTTGGTTTTATATCCGATTTTATGCCAGCTGATCCGTCTCCGGGAACTGGGAATTGTACAGATGATAATAAAAGCCTTTATCCGCCAGCAATGAGGCATGGGTGCCCTGCTCAATAATGGTGCCGTCCTTCATCACTAAAATCAAATCGGCGCCTTTAATGGTGGACAATCGGTGCGCAACAATAAAGGAAGTGCGCCCCTTCATCAGGGTCAGGAATGCCTGCTGAATTCTCATCTCCGTGGTGGTATCAATAGAGGAAGTCGCCTCATCCAGGATCAGCACAGACGGATCGCACAGCATAATGCGGGCGATACAAAGTAGCTGCTTTTGCCCTTGAGACAAGCTGCCGCCGTCCTCACCGATCTTGGTATAATACCCCTCCGGCAGACGCTGAATAAAGCTGTGGGCGTGTGCTTTTTTGGCTGCCGCCACCACTTCATCATAAGAAGCGCCGGGATTGCCCATGCGGATATTCTCCAAAATAGAGCCGCACTTGAGCCAAGTATCTTGCAGCACCATACCAAAATTCTTGCGCAGCGCCTTGCGGCCAATCTGCTGCACTGGGGTGCCGTCTATGGTAATTTGACCGCCCTGCACATCGTAAAAGCGCATAAGCAGGTTGATCAGCGTGGTCTTGCCGCAGCCGGTAGGACCAACGATGGCTACACGCATACCCGGCTTAACATCCACAGACAGATCCTCAATCAACTTGCGATCCGGCAGATAAGAGAAGCGAATATGCTGCAATTCCACTTTGCCGTCCAAATGCGAAGGTTGCAATGCACCCTCCGGATCTGCCGGCACCGGCTCCTCCTCAATGAATTCCATAATACGCGCGGCGCAGGCCAGAGCATTTTGAAACTCCGTCACCACCGAGCTGATGTCATTAAAGGGCTTGGTGTACTGGTTGGCATACGACAAAAAGCAAGAGAGCATACCCACAGAGATATTGCCCTGAATGGCGATCATGGCGCCAAACAGCGCCACCGCCGCATACACAATACTGTTCACAAAGCGGGTGGCCGGGTTCGTTATGGAAGAAAAGAAGGTGGCTCGCATGGAATACTTCGCCAAGCGGTCATTGATCTCATCAAACTGTTTTTGATTGTCCGCCTCTTTAGAATAGGCGGTCACCACTTTTTGGTTGGTGATCATCTCGTCAATAAAGCCCGTCTGCTCGCCGCGAACGGCACTTTGCTTTTGAAACATAGCGTACGTCTTCTTCGCAATAAACCGAGCAATAAAGAAGGACAGGGGCGTGACAACAACCACCACCAGGGTGATCCACACATTGATGGATAGCATAAAAGCTAATGTGCCGATAATCGTCACTACACCGGTAAACAGCTGGGAAAAGCCCATCAACAGTCCGTCGGCAAACTGGTCCGCATCACTGATGACCCGAGAGACCACATCCCCCTGGGAGTGGCTGTCTAGGTAAGAGAACGGCAACACCAGCAATTTATCAAACGCCCGGGCGCGCATATCTCGCACCACATTATAGGTGATCTTATTGTTGAGCATATTCATCACCCACTGCATGAGGCCAACGCATAGCAGCATCACCACCACAGCGATCAGATGGCGGGCAACGACGGTAAAGTCTACCTGCCCCGGACCGATGATGGCATCAATGGCGTAGCCAATACGAATGGGCACATACAGGGTCAGCACCACCGACCCGCCGGCCAGCAGCACGGACAAAAACAGCAGGTACTTATAGTGACCGATATAGCCAAAAATTTTCTTTAAGGTAGAGGTGTTCTTTTTCACGCGTCGGTCACCTCCTCGCTGAATTGAGAATGGTAGATTTCACTATATGCCGGGCAATTCGCCAAAAGTTCCTTGTGGGTCCCCTCACCTACCAGGCGCCCATCCTCCAACACCAAAATCCGATCGGCACACATCACGGAACTGGCCCGCTGGGAGACGATAAACAGTGTAGGCTTGTAAGGCAGCGCCAAAATGGCCTTTCGCATGGCGGCCTCTGTTGCATAATCCAGTGCAGAGGACGAGTCGTCCAGCACCAAAATTTGCGGTTTGCGAACCAGCGCTCGCGCCACAGACAGCCGCTGCTTTTGCCCGCCGGAGAAGTTGGCACCGTTTTGCTCCACAGGCGCGTCCAGACCGCCTTTATCCGCCACAATGTCCAGCACCTGCGCCGTGCTTAGAGCAGTGCGCAAATCATCATCAGAAGCGCTGTCGTCGCCCCACAGCAAATTGCTGCGTACCGTGCCTTGGAACAGCACCGCCTTTTGCTGCACATAGCCGATCCGGTGGCGCAGATCCTCGTCATCGTAAGCGCAAACATTCTTGCCAAAAACAGACACCCGCCCGTCCTTAACATCATAAAAATGCGGAATCAGGGACACCAGGCTGCTTTTGCCGCTGCCGGTGCCGCCGATAATACCCACCACGCTACCCCGAGGCACGGTAAAGGAAATGTGCTCCAAGGACGGCTCGCCGGCGTTCTTGTACTGCAAAGTCACATCGTCAAAGGCGACAGCCACGTCGCTGTCCCCTGCCCGGTCGTCCCGAGCATGCTTTAAGGTAGGCTCCAACTGTAACACACCTTGAATACGAGAGGCACAGGCCAGCGCCTTGGTAATGGTAATGATCATATTCGCCAGCTTCACCAGTTCAACCAAAATCTGGCTCATATAGTTATAAAGCGCCACGACTTGACCCTGCGTCAGGTCACCCAAGCTCACCCGCATGGCGCCGGTATGAATCAGCACCACAATTCCAATGTTAATAAGGATATAAGTCAGCGGGTTTAACAGCGCGGAAAGGCGCCCCACGCTGCGCTGCAAATGAGAAAGCATCTCATTGCGCTTATTAAATCCGGCCTGTTCCGCGTCTTCCGCCGCAAAGGCGCGGATCACACGGGCACCGGCATAGTTTTCTCTGGTTGTCAGGGTCACGCCGTCCAGCTGGCGCTGCACATTTTTATACCCGGGCATGGTCAGTCCCATAATGCCAAATACCACCAAAGACAGCGCGGCAATCACCACAACGAAGATCAACGCGCAGCGCACATCAATGGTAAACGCCATCACCGTAGCACCCAGTACAATAAAGGGCGAACGCAAAAACAGACGTAGCACCAGGTTCACGCCGTTTTGCGCTTGGGTCACATCGTTGGTCATTCGGGTGATCAACGAGGAGCGACCTAAGGTATCCAGCTCTGAAAAACTCAGGCTTTGGATCTTCCCAAACAGGCTGCTACGCAGCTCCTTGCCAAATCCGGTAGCCGCCCGAGCAGCAAAAAACTGGGCAGTGATCGCCATCACCATACCCACCACGGCAAAGCCTACCAACAAGGCGCAGTTTTGGTAGATCACGGTCTTGTTGCCCGGCCGAATACCGCTATCAATGATCCGCGCCACTACCAGCGGCACGATCAGTTCAAAAGTCGCTTCCAGCAGCTTAAACAGCGGCGCAAAGAAAGACTCTTTCTTATAATGCTTCAAATAGATCAACAAGTCTTTCAGTGTTCTCACCCTCCCGTCTGCCCACCCGGGCAGCGCATATCTTTAACAAGTTGGTACTTATTATAGATATTATTTGCCTTTCTGTCAATAAAACTTGACAAATGCGTTCAAGGTGCTATGATTATAAAAAATGCGAGGTGATCTCTATGAATAACAAGCCGGTAACGGCCATTATCGTAGGTGCCGGGCACCGCTCTATGGTGTACAGCAAACTGGCGCTGACCAACCCAGAGCTGCTGAAGATCGTCGGCGTGGCAGATCCGGATCCCATTCGGCGCAAAAAATGCCGAGAGCTTTACGGCTTTGGCGAGGATATGTGTTTTGAAAATGCGAACGCACTGGCTGCCAAAGGCAGACTGGCAGACACCGTCATTAACGGCACCATGGACGAGGTACATATAGAGACCTCTGTGCCCCTGCTGAACGCCGGGTATGATATGCTGCTGGAAAAGCCGTTTGCCGTGAATGAAGAAGAAATGCGCACTCTGGTGGACTGCGCACGGCAGCACCACAGCAAGGTAATGATCTGCCATGTGCTGCGGTACACGCCGTTCTACTATGGCATTAAAGAGCGCATTGCCGCCGGTGAAATCGGTGATATTATCAATATTCAAACCCTGGAGCATGTGTCTTACCACCACCTAAGCACCTCTTATGTGCGGGGCAAGTGGGCCAATAGCCAGAAGTGCCACACCAGTATGCTGCTGGCCAAGTGCTGCCACGATCTGGACATTATGATGTGGATGATGGCAGAGACCAAGCCCACCGCGGTTAGCTCCTTTGGCGGCAAGTTCCAGTTTAAGCCGGAGAACGCCCCGGCAGACGCCGGCACGCGGTGTATGGTGGACTGCCCGCTGGTAGATACTTGCCGCTACTCTTGCAAACGGTTGTACATTGACCACCCGGACCGCTGGTCCTTCTATGTGTGGGATAAGCTGGAGGGCATTGAGAACCCCACCATTGAAGACAAGATCCAACTGCTCAAGGGTGACTCCCCTTACGGTCGCTGCATTTACAAGTGCGACAACGATGTAGTGGACCACCAGAGCGTGATGGTACAGTTCGCCAGCGGCGCCACCGGCACCCACAATATGGTGGGCGGTTCCTCCGCCCCCCTGCGCCGTATTCACATCATCGGCACCAAGGGCGAGATTTACGGCAACTTTGAGGAATCCAAGTTCTATGTATCCAAAATCGACCCCTCCCCGGACGCCCACAACGGCGAGTGCCAAATTGAGGAAGTGGATCTGAATGTGAAGGGCGATATGGTTGGCGCTTACGGCGGCCACGGCGGCGGCGACGAGCGACTGGCGGCGGACTTTGTGCAGTTCGTCCGCGGCGAAAAGCCCAGCCTGGCATGCACCTCTATTTTCGACTCTGTTGCCGGTCACCTGTGTGTGTATCTGGCAGACGAAAGTCGCACCCACGGCGGCCAGCCGGTAGCGGTACACCTGGACTAAAACGAAGCACATAAAAAACCGTCGGTCATAACGACCGGCGGTTATCTTTTTGCGCTGATTTTTTAATACTCTACTTTTAAGCCCTCTTCGGCTTCAGCTACCTTGAGCATAATGGCGCACTCAATGCGCTTGCGGTGCAGCTGGCAACCAAAGTCATACACACCGTTCACACTGCCGGTGGTATGGTACGCATTGGCTGCACACCCGCCGCTGCAATACAGCTTTGCAAAACAGTCCTTGCATTCCTTGTGGCTGTACACATTGCAGTGCTCAAACTGCTCCAGCACCTGGGGTCGGGTCACGCCATCGTACACATTACCAAGTAAGAAGTCCGTGTCTCCCACAAACTGATGACAGGGGTACAAATCGCCGGTGGGGGTCACGGCCATATACTCCGTGCCCACGCCGCAGCCGCTGACCCGCTTGACAATACAGGGGCCGCCGTCCAGGTCGATCATATAGTGATAAAAAGTAAAGCCGTCGCCCTTGCGATAACGGTGCAGCATTTCCTTGGCCAATATCTCGTATTGCTCCAAAAGCACAGGCAGGTCGCTCTCCTGTAAGGCATAATCCTCCTTAGGATCGCACACCACCGGCTCAATAGACAGCTCCTTAAATCCCAGATCCGCCATGTGCAGCACATCAGCGGCAAAGTCCGTATTGAAGTGGGTATAGGTGCCCCGCATATAGTAGTCCTTTTGCCCTCTGGAGTCTGCAAACCGCTTGAATTTATCCAAGATCAGATCATAACTGCCCTTGCCGTTGCGGCCCACCCGCAGCCGGTCATGGGTAACCTTGCGCCCGTCCAAAGACAGCACCACATTGCCCATCTCCCGGTTGGAAAAGTCGATCACATCATCGTTGATAAGCAAGCCGTTGGTGGTAAGGGTAAAGCGAAAGTTCTTATTATGGAGCTTCTCCTGCTCCCGACCATAGGCCACCAGCCGCTTGCACACATCCCAGTTCAGCAGCGGCTCACCGCCAAAGAAATCCACTTCCAAATTCCGGCGGCCGGGACTGTTGGCGATCAGATAATCCAGCGCCTGCTTGCCCACTTCATAGGACATGATCTCACGCTGACCGTCGTACTCTCCCTTGCCGGCAAAGCAGTATTTGCACGCCAGATTGCAGTCGTGGGCAACATGCAGGCAAATGGCCTTCAGTACCCCCTGGCGGCGTTTGAACTGGTCGGCAACCGCCTCAAAGGTATCCTCGGCAAACAGTCGTCCGTCGGCGATCAGCGCCTCAATGTCTTCAAAACAAAGATCAATATCCGCGTTCGTTACATCCGGCTGATCCTTGTATTTTTCTAAAATAAAACGGCGGATCTCCTCTTTATCATGATCCTGGTACATAGTGATCATATCGTAGGCCACCGGGTCCACAGAATGGACGCAGCCACTGTTTTGATCCAGAATAATGTTGTATCCGTTTAATTTGTATGCGTGTATCATAGTCTACTCCAAACAAAAAAGGCGGGACCCGGGCAATCGCCCATCCCGCCCTAATTGCAAAATTCTTATTTCTTCAGTTGCTCGCACTTCTGGTTGGCAACGGAGCAAGAGGTCTTGCTGGCAGACTGACAAGAAGTCTGGCACTCGCCGCAGCCACCCTTTTGAGCGGAAGCACAAAGATTTCTGGAACTTAAAGTTTTAATTCTTTTCATAAAAAGCACCTCATTTCAATTTGTTGGCTCTATTCTACAATACTTTCAGTCCTTTGTCAATACGCAGCAGCAAATGCGCTCTGCCCCGCCCCCGGCAGTTCCGTGGAGCACCGTGCCGCTGTTTTTCGCTGCCTGAATTGCCTGTACAAACGCCGCAGTGATCTCTTCACCGGGCACGATCATCGGCACCCCGGGCGGATAGGCAAACACTGTCTCGCAGGCGATACGCCCCACTGCCTGCTCGATTGGTAACGGCTCCCCAGCGGGCACCTGCCAGCTTTGCAGGTGCCGGTGGCACCGCTACCCTTGCCGCCCC